>ENA-UPTA01003248-UPTA01003248.1-activated-sludge-metagenome-genome-assembly--contig:-NODE-3248-length-16112-cov-27.962259_pt1 | contig 16112 bp, 8 predicted proteins | sample MGYA00238184_ERZ773361 | MGnify/ENA primary metagenome ERZ773361 (study PRJEB29100, sample SAMN05720205) | activated sludge metagenome | isolation source: anaerobic digester from wastewater...
AATTTTGTTATTTCTAACTAGAGGTGTAAGACTTGTCCAACGAATTCACTCCACAACATTTTAATTTGAATACAGATCAGGTAGTTGTTATAGGTACGGTAGCTTTACCAAGCGGTCCAGTACGTGTGTCTGCTTCCACTGCGCCAAAGATAGCCATAGCCCAAAACGCGTCAGGCTATTCTTCTATAAAAAACATTGGCAAAGAAGACAGCATGATAACCATTACCGCGTTGTTCAACGACGAATTCGTAGATGACGCGACAATTGTTTATAAAGGCTTGCATATACCTGCAGATATGTATTCATTACTCGCACTTCTGGAGCTTATGCCTTTCGTTCCAATATATTCATCTGAATTGGCAAAGCTTGTAAGTGGGTCAGACTATGCATCTGACTATTTTTTCGGCGCACTTCAAAGTCTTGCAATTAAACAGTATTCTGATTTCAACAGGACTTATGAAGTCACAATGTCTTTCCTTATAACAGACATTTCACCGTATATTGGAAATATAGTTGGATACAAGGAAAACGAATCCGTAGTATCGTCAATGTACCTCTCCAATCATATAAAACAGCTAGTAGAAAAAAAGAAGAAAGAGATTAAAGACAGTCCACAAAACTCTAACAACATAATCTTTGGAATAGATTCGTTTACAGTAATAAACAACTTTGAAAATTACATAAGTCGCATAAAAATAATGTTGTCAGAAATATCTACAAGCAATGAAAATGAATTTGCAAAAAAGGCTGCGCAACTTTCCGACCAAATAAATTATACAGAAGAAAACATGAAAAATACCATAATTCAAACCTTCAACGAAATAAACAGCACAATAAAACACGTAGCAGAAGATTCAACGATGTCGATTCAATACTCATCAGTAACTAAAGACAGCGAAGAGCTTTACAGGATATATCTCGACAACATCGTCAACATATCGGTAGGTTACGACAACTACATGAATCCTACCTATATGCAAGATTCGGCGATACCAATACACTCGTTTATGGGAAGATCGCCTGTTTCTGCTCAGGTAAGTTTTGTGTGTCAAAGCGCCAATGACGTGAAGCTGTTCAAGACTCTGTACTACATGATACAGAAAATACACAGGGATATAGACTTTCTCGGTTACAGTATGCCAGCAACAATAAACGGTGAAGCGTTCAGCTTGGTTGGTATGCAAAACGCTACTATAACCAAGATAGACATATCCACATTAGACGAGATACCAAATTCTTTTATGGTAACAATTATGTTTGTAGATGGTTCTAAAGGCATAATGTCGGAATCTGCCGCGTCTTCATTTATAGACGACACATCAAAGATAGCGAAAAACGTAGTCAGGTCCGCAACAAAGGCCATAGCAGAAGCTATCGGCTACCCGCAAGAAGAGTTAGTTAACTACTTTATAAACAATTCATTCGACTCAATTGTAAATAAAATAGGGGATACAGAAGAACTATACAGGGAACTTATAATAGATGTAGCTAGGTTGATAGATTCGATATCGCAGGCTGTCGTCAACACAAGCGTTGCAGGAGCAATGCTTAAACTAGATTACACAAAAGGCTCAAAAGACAGCAGTTTTCGTGAAAAATACGTTGCCCCATACTTTGGTGGAAACGTAGAGTACAAAGAAAGCAATATTACAAAAAACAAGTCAATTTCCGGCAGTAAAGAGCTTATAAAGAACTTTGTTGTATTTAACTCCGTTATAAACAATAAAACAGTTGAGAATATGTATTCTGAAATACTTTCTGATTTTACCAACGCTGTATATTCAAATGACCTAACTGATTATATGCTTAAGCTAATCGGTAAAATAGGAATAAAAAAGGAAAACAAACTTGACAATGCTCAGGAAGTAAACGATTCTCCAATCAACCTTTATACACCGATATGTGAATTCAAGGAATCCGAAACTCCTGGATATTTAGAGCCAAACGTTACCGAGAAAAACATGTCAGATTATTTTGGTGAAGAAAAAATAATTGCGAACTTTTTTGGATCTAGCGTGGACCTTAGAAGGCAATTCCTTCAAATGTACTCTTGCGCGGCTTATGGCAACAAACACGATACACTGAACTTCACATTTGTCAGACAGAATAGTTTTTCTCCTTTGCCAACTAAAGACATAATGGAAAACAGGAGAAATTTGATAGAAGAATTCTCCGGAAGAGTAAGACTTGATAATATCAATGCAGAAAATTCCAGTCAAATAGAATCGTTTTTAGACAAACTGGAAAAAATTTATGAGTCTTTTGGTCAATCAGAAGACGAAGCTATAAAGAAAAATCCTTCGCCTTATATATACACCGCAGATCCATCTTTGTTTAATTTTGCAGAAGGTTATTTTGAATTTACGTCATCTCTGTCCGAACTCATGCTGATTACAACAAATGGTAACGAATACATAAACAACGACATAAAAGTAAGGACTGCGTACGAAAGAATAATAAATGGCTTTAGAATACCAGATTCGTCCGGATCTGTTGTTTATTCTTTCGTTGGAACTTCTCAATATTTAACCCAACCAGAAATAACCGACATAATTGTTTCTGAATTGAATTCAGAAGCGCTGAACGCATCTAGAGATATACCCGGTATGCTATGCACATATTTGAATTCAAACCAAAAAATGACCGAAGAGTATATAAACAAAACCATACTTACGTCAAAAGACGTGGCTGAATCTTATTTTATGTTTGAATACAATTTAAGTAAAGCCATATCCACATTAGATCCTGTCATGTTAAATACATACGGTTCTGTTATAAGAAACGCAGTGCTTTCAGAATCCGCGTCTATGTATACCCTTGTCAATCCTCATGACTTTTATGTTGAAGGTCATGATTATAGAGTTGTAGATTCGCTTTTGAGTAAAGCCGGTCAAATAGCAACCGAAACAGGTGCTATTTTCAGTGGTAAAAGTTTTCTTGAAGGCGCAGTAAGTCTATCCGGAGAAGTAATGCGCTCAACTTCTGATGGCTTAATAGATGCCTATATAAACGATATACAGCAACAGTTAAATCTAATGAACCACTATATAAATAACAACTACAAAGTATCAGGACCACAAGTTTTAACTTACAGAGATTACTATTCGGAAGTAATAATGAAAGGCACAACCGGTTATGTAAATGGAAACAATGTAATAGCTTTGCACGACGAACTTATGGCAAGCGGCATCATAAAGGAAGTTAAAAAGAAAAACGCCAGCGGTGAAGAAATAATTGAATATGAAATAGATACGGACATTCTTTCGGATGAATCAAAGGCTGCTAAATTCATCGCTCTAATGGACAAATACATCATTGAAGGAAGAATAATAGACAACGCTTTGGTATCTGAAAGTTACAGCAAGGAACAAAACGAAAAGGAAATTTTCAGCATAACAGAAGGTATAAAAAAGTCTTCACTAACAATAGATAACATGTGCCCTCAAATGTTTGTTGTTTTCATGTGGACCAAGAAGAGAATTTTTATACCAGTTCAGTTCATGTTTGAATTCAGAGGAGTTATAAGTGTAGAAATACAGAAGTCAAGGGAAGATCCTAGTGACAAAGCCATTGTGGTTTTGAGTAACTCTAAAGGTATATTGACCAATTCTACTCTAAACGATTATCAATACCTGTCCGAGAACAGTGAAGGCATGGCTTCCAAAATAGACAAATTGCTTGTAAAAGAAGGAGTTGCCATGCAGCTTTTTACTTTCCAAAAAGGAGTTAAAAGCAAAATTTTTGAAGGAATAATAAGCGGTGCGCAATATCAGGGAAATACAGTTACAATAATAGCAGACGGTTACGGTTCTGCCCTTCAAAAGCCCGTTTATACCAAAGAAGAAAAACTTGGCGGAGGTTGTACAAACCCAAGAGAAATGGTCATAGATGCAATAACAAGAACCAACAGCGTTCGTATAGGCTGTCCCGAAAACGGATTTTACGAAATGATAAAACGGATGGCGGAAAGTTTTAATAAAAAAGATTACTTGTGGCTTTATTCCGATAAGTTTCTATTCCCAACGTTGAGATATAACGACATGGGAATAAATGTATATTCTCCAGATAAATATTGGCCTTTATTAAACAAATCGAGAATAAAAGGTATATCTTACCTTGAACAATACCAGGCAGACTACAAGGCAAAGGCTGGTTACTCTGCTTGGGATGTGATATGTGACGCAGCCAACAGAGTCCCTGGCTTTATTGCAGCCGTAACAGATTTTGATGCCGGAAATGGTAGGGTGTTTTTTGGCAAACCTGAATGGACATATGTTTTTACAAGCAAGTTAGACCCTCAATTTTGGAAGAGGGCATCAGAAATGATTGCCAAAGATTTCAATTCAAAGAAAAAATCTCTTGAGAACGTTATAGATAACGAAATAATAGATTACTACAGCAATATGTATAAAGAGATAAAGTCCATAGTGTACGAAGACTTAGAGAGCATTGAAATAACGGAGGAAAAAATCGGCGGTTACAGCTTCAATATACCGTCTGATATCCCAACGGCTGAAGAAAGTGAAGGTTACGTGATAGATAATATCATAACAGGTACGTCTTTGACGGCAAACCTTCTTTATGACGGTGACACTCTCTATACAGACGATATAATTGGCTCCAGAACTGGATACAGGTTTATAGGCTACGACTGCGCGGAAATAGACGGAGAAGAGTCAGAAAAGGCAAGGCGACAACGCGATGCGGCTTACGCTCTCATAAAATCCTTCGGAGAAAAATTGCTGGTAATACCTACTCAAAATAAGTCTTATGAAAGGTACATGTCTTATGCGTACGTTTATTATACTGGTACGATTCCTAGCCTTAGAAACAAGTGGATTAGCCTTTCATCCTTGATGATAGCAAGTGGATATATAAATGAATTTCTGCACGAGTTTCAGCAAGACAGCGAACAATTTAAGAAGAACATAAAGTACCACAATTATTTTAACAAAATAATAGACTCAGGAATAATTGAAGATCTTATAGAAGGAGCAAAAGACAGTTTTCAAAAAATAAGCAGTCAATTTCTGACTTTGTTTAAAGAAAGAATAAAATATATCATGTCGCAAATGTCTCTTATGGCTAATTCTGGTGTAGCAGACGATAATTTTAATAGTCAGCTTATTTTTACTACCGAAACGATGATGCAATTTTATAATGGCGCCGATAGCATATTTAGGTTTATGACAAGCAATTACGGCAAAGATCAAGCAGTTACAAATTACGTAAACAGAATAATCACAGCCGGATCTATACAGCAAACAAATCTGTATAACGTCATAATGGCCCCACTAGATTCAATACAGAGCGTTGTTTTGACTTTATCAGATTCTATGTCAAATGCTCTTGCTTTGAGCAACCAATATTTTAACATAACAAAAGCATCTGAAGATCCGCAAAAAAGAGTATTCTCGGTCATAAGAGAGCCGGAAGAATACGAGAAATACATAAATGTGCCAGGAACAAAGATATTTAGAAACAACTGGCTTGCCGTTTCAAGAGTCAATCTTATAGATAACGGCATAATGACGGATTCTTCGAACGTATTCAACCAGATTGTTTTGACAGGTAGAAGAGACGATGCGGATGTTTGGCCTGTATTTAAACAGGTATGGAGGTTTATAAAGTCTATATTCGGTTTTAATGATGGCGATGTTAGTGGCGATGAGCAAAGGCACACTATAATTGCCGACGTAAATATTCCGGAGTGGGAAAGAAAAACTCTTATGGCTACTGACGAATGGGCTGACACAATGCAGACGAGGGTAATAGTCGGTACAAGCATACTTATAAACTCGCTTAAGAATATGTATCAAGGTGAAATAACTATTATAGGAAATCCTACGATCAAACCGCACGATATGTTGTATATAAACGACGAGCAGAACGAAATAACAGGTACTGCAATAGTAAGGACAGTAAGACACCATTTTGGGCAAGGTATAGGATTTATAACCAGAATAGAAGTAGATCCTATAATAGAAGCAAGAGATCTTTCTGTATCCAAAAATTCCATGTGGCTATCCAGAATAGCCAAGGTTGGAGTTGCTGTTGGTCTTATAACATTGGGAGCAGTCACTGGAGGCAGCGCACTCATACCTGCCTTGTCAGCCTATTCTGCAGGAATTGCCGCATCTAAAGGCGTAAACAGTATAATGTCTTCACTGTTCTTTGAACACGCAAATTATTCCGCTGTAACTGGCAAAAACTCTTTGGTATCAGACACATCACAAATAGGTGCTTATATAAGTACAACTGAAGCGTTCAACCTTTTAAAAATAAAGCCGCTGTCAAAGAGTCTAAGACCTTTGGTAGCAGGAATAAATGGATACAGCCCAGAGATAATAAGCTCTTTCGACTACATGATGCAAAAATCAAAGAAATCTTGGACGGACTTCATCTTGGGGCTAAAAATGTTTGGATACAGTTATCAGTATCTTGTAAATTACGTTAACACATCCTTTGCAGAAGCCTACGCCGATATCCTTCAATACATGGAGACTTTAAATGACTAGTATAGTTGAAGTTCAAATAACAGCTATTGACGTTGAGAAACGCACGATCAGTTATATCTATAATGGAAGTAGGAACAAAATCAAATATGTGAATTTGGGCGATAAAACTAGCCTTACCATGCCAGAAGCTTACGAAGGTATAGTCCTTTATAACAACGGCATTCCAATGATGGCTTTAATAACTATTAGAACAGAATATTTGGAAAAGTTAAAGGAACGCAACTCAAAATTTCAATGCGGGATAGTGGCATGACAGTAGACGAATTATTCAAAGGTATAGTTACCAATTCTCAAAATGCGGAATCTTCTAAAGGTAAGATAATATCCAATGAATCAACCAACTCTAAATCCTTTATCAGGATTTTGGATGACAGGATAGAGATAGTGGTTGACGGTATGAGCGGCATAGTTATAACTTCTGACGGTGTATATATGCAGGGTACTGTGCAGCAGAATACTTTTCCTACCGAGAAGAAGACTATGGGCTTTTATTCGGAATGTCCGACGCACCTTTTATTCATACCGGGATCTATGGTTACACCGCAGCCAAACCTTTTTCCGGCAAATCCACTTAGCTTCGTAGTTAGGCTAGCAAAGAAGTTGAAATCATGATAAACGACATCAAAATGTACAACGGAGATATAGTTATTTCTGCCGGCGATTACGAAGTAGTCAATACAGAAGAGGCCATAGTAAACGTACTGGCAAATATACTGTCAACTCCGCGCGGCACATTTGTAGACCCTGTATACGGATCATCTATAATGCAGCTCTTATCGTCAGTAGATATCTTCTTAGGGCCTCGATCAGAAATAGCTGAAGTTTTCAAGAAAGAGATAAAGACAGCAATAGCTTATAACGACGCTGCACTGCTTACCCTGTTCGATATAGATATAAAAATACTGGATACTGGTGATATGGAAATATATGTTTACTTCAAAGAGAATTACAAAAACGATCTACAGTATGTCTGTACTCTTAAACGCAGAGAGTCCGGCTACGAGATCTTGCAAAGGGGACAGTCATGGACGTAAAGCGTAAATCCGCCACATCTATAGCTTATGACATAATAAGCAAGATAGGTAATGGCTCAAATATAGATACTGTAACTCCCGGAAGCGTTATACACACCATATCGCTTGCGGTAGGAAACGAGATAAGCAAGATATACTCTTCTCTGATAGAACTATTTTCAAATACTTATCTGTCAGAATCAAGTGGACCTTATTTAAATGCGCTTGGATCGATAATAGGAATAGAAAGGACTTTTACAGATCCAATAAGTGAAATATCGGGCGTAAGGTTCTACACCAACGACGGTTCTCCGTTGTCTGACATCATACCTGACGATTTCTTTGCAAGCACGGTTAAATGCTACACAAAAGTCGGAAACAACTACTATATTGTAAAACCGTTTACCCTATCCGAAGAACAGCTCGCATCTTCATATGTAAACGTCAGGCTCAATCCAGAAAGGGTTGAAACAAGTTATGCCGAACGCGGCGACTTCTCCATATACGAACCACAGGTAAATGGGTTATCGTGTACTAATCTATCGAGGATAAGGCTTCTCACGCAGCCGGAATCAGACGACCAGTATAGGTACAGAATTTCGCGTTATATGCCAACTCATAGGAGTTATGACGGCAAGAGTTTGGAACTGTCAAACGAAACTGCTTTACGAATAGCGGCGCTGTCCACGCCCGGAGTGGCAGATGTTGTTATAGACAGATATTCAAACGGTCCAGGCACGTTAACGCTTTATGTCGTCGGTGAAGACCTAATAAATGATGAATCTCTTCCCGGGCTAGTAAGCGCAAATTGTTTAGGTATAACTCCATGGACCAACTTTAAAGTGTCGCTTCCCAACAAGACATATGTGACAATAAAGACGAACATATACTCCGATTATGACAACGCATCTGACTTGGCTGCCGAAAGCGCGCGAAATGTAATAGATTATGTCAGGATAGGCGGCACTATAAGGAAGTACGACATTCACAACGCAATATACAAAACGGCTGAAGTTTTGAGCGCAGACAACATAGAAATAAGAACCACATTCGAAGACAAGAACGGAGTGATGCACAGCGCACCTTTTGCGTCGGAAACTTACAGCTGTACTCCGTTTGAAAAACTTGTAGCATCTCCTACACTTATAGTCTCATCTTGGACGTGATTGCATGGAACAATATATAGGAATATCTGCCTCTGTCAATCCAGAACCTTACTGTGACGGTGCTTACTTTGACGGTACAGAGCTTCACGTTACATCGAATTTCGGTCTCGAGTACGATGTTTACACTTTTGATTCCAGAGAAAATTCGTTCTGGAGGTATGACGGCACAACATCATCCGGAGTCATGCCTTACGAACACGATGGTGCTTACCTGAAAATATGTGCTGAAAATACGCAAGTGTGCACGTACGTAAGGCTAATAAAAGTCGACTATTCTTTCAATGAGTCTGGCGACTGGAACTTTGAGGGGTACAACCTTGCCTCATTACTCCCTATGATATTCGAAAGGGCGTCTGAAGAAGGCTCCAATCTAAACGTGTTGATGCATGCCTTCGGTATGCCCCTAAAAGAGATAAGCAATGACATAATGGAATTGCGCAAAGCCAGAGAAGGTAGCCTTATAAAATGGTCAGATCCAGATATATCTATGGCTTATATATACAGTGGCGACGTTACATCTATGACAGCAACAGAAGGTGAAACCGAAATAGAATTGAGCAGGGGGCTGCTTGACTCGGTAGAACCCACAAGATATACGTTACACGATTCTTACGACACGCCATTCGTGGTGTCTGGCAACAGGATATTTAACAAATATGTTAATGACGGCACAGTCATGTCGGAATACATATTCTACTTTGACGCGTCTAGATCTGCAATAGTTGGTCTCACAAAAGAGCGCGGCAATATAAGAACGATATGGAGAGTATTCGATTCGTTTACCGGATTGGGCATAACCGACTATTTAGGATTTGATGTTGTCGATAACGACGTATTCGTTCTGTCTGAAAGAGGTTTATATCACTTTGAAGTACCGAACAAATCTCGCGCTGACATTTACGCCAAGCTTATACCAGTTGTTACTTCAGGAGTAGGTCTAAAGATAGTACCAAATGGTTTTGTAAACTGGTCTGACGCGGCTGACCTCTATATAGCCAGGTTTGACTACTACGATATCATAGACAACGTTATATACGTCCTAGATAAATTTGACTCCATTACATTGAACGGTTCAGCGATTGACTGTGAAGACACACTACTCTGGAATTACTATGATGACATATGCCAGATGTTCGGACTGTTCAGATCTAATGGCGAACGCAGCGGACCGCACTATGTAGAGTCTATAAGGGCGATGTCATCTAACGTCTTTCACGACGAGGACTCGATACAGAGGTTGATGTACGCGCACAACATAAGCGCAGAAATAGAGCCGTTTACTGATTTTCATGACGCGACGAGTGTTGCAAGTGTAGACAGTACCGTCAACGGAGACAAGCTTGTAGAATTTGCCGATTTTGATTCGTATTCTGGTGAAGACGCCATATCGTTTCAGCGTTCGTCCGATTCAGAAATTGACGGTGCTGTCGGCCTTGTCGGAGTATACGATTTGGGCAACAAAGTCCCTAAGGCCGTTTATTTTGACGGCACAAACGAGATACTGCTAAACGACACTTACGAGGAAGAAAGCGTAGAATCCGCGTCTATAAAGTATTTGTTATTAAGACCTTCACTTCACGGAGTTTTTCCGTATGGCGATGAAAAGTATTTAAGGGTTCCTGTTGGCGACGAAAACAAATGGTGCATAGTGTACAACACTCATATAGTATCCGGTGTAGATTTGACAGGCAAAACAGCGTCTTACTACTCCGATTCCTATACCGAAGATGAATTGACATCTGTGGCCACCACAATAGACTTTGGAGAATTGACAATAAACTGTTACTACTCAGAACTCACGTCTGAATTTAGTTCGAATATGCACATAAACGACAGGCTGTACTTTGTGGATTCCGATACTGTCCTTTACTCCTTTAACACAGACACTTTGCTTATAACATTTTCACGCGAAACCAGCTGTACGGTAAGATATTCTACCGACGAATCTAACTTTGTTGACTCTAACAATACCGATATGGCGGATGGACTCCCATGGTGCATACTTGTCCCCGAGGTCGACCCATCAGATTACATTGTCAGCATAGCGGAGATGCACGATGAGGACCATATATATATATTTGCCAATGTTGAGAACGATACCGGTGTAGCTATATGCGACGCAGACATAAGGGTGGAACTCGATGGGGTTGTTACAACCTATCAATTCAGGATTGCCGGCAGTCCTTTCGTTTTGCCCAAGACAGATGGGCATTATGTTGTAAAAGTCTTTGTTACAGGCGGACTCGAATACGACGTTATGCCTTCATCCGGAATAGAATTTGATATAGCGGATGAAGATACTACCGAATATGACTACACTTATGTTGGACTGGAAGTTGATGTGTTATGAGATATTTGAAAAAGGAATATACATCTCTTGACGGGATTGCTATGTATTCATCTTCCGCGTCAAATACCGATTTAATAAATTATGAGTGCTATAGGAATTACTCCACCTATATGTCGTCCGCATTGACAGATTCCGCAAAATTTCCAAACATACTCGCTACGGATAAGTTGCACCCTGTTACAGGCACTCCGCTTTACAGAAAAATGGTGTTGCCTTCGTTCTCATACACGAGTAAGGAAGAAATGCGCGCGGCCATATCGATAGTCGATGTAAACGGAAACATAGTGAGTGACAGGGAATACCATATAGAGGGCTCGGCAGAAGAGATAACCATATACACAAACCTTAACGGGCCATTTATAGTCAACTACTCTCCGTACCCTTATTTAAGAAATTCGCGCGAGTCACGTCTGATGCTGTCACTTGTGCCTTCGCTGATTTATAACGAAGACTATACGATTCATTATGACGGAGACTACAAATTAAGCTCTCAATATTACATAACCACCGACGAGAACAAAAAGAGCGTGCTCCAGTCAATATACAAGTCCGATATATACAGCCCGTGGTTCGTGCATCTTACAAACATGAACATAGGCGGCATAAACGTACAGAACGACTACAACGAGTACAACGTAGGTCTGGTTGCAAAACGCATAGCCAACAACATATACACTATAAACGCGCGCGACATAATAGACGTGGACAGCGACGAGGCTCAGGTAATATCTTTCTCAAGAAACGGTTATGCCTTGATCAATTCTAATATCGACAACATAAAGGTCAAAGTAAGGATAGGTACAAACATGCCAGTAATAAAAAGGGACGGCATACCGTGCGATTTTAGACCTAACGTCATGTACCCCGGCACATACAACGTAAAGTATTACACGGATGCCAGTATAACCTCGACTTACGGTAGAAACGTAGGCAACATAGAACTTTCCGCGCCCGGTGACAGCACATATACCATAAAGCCAACAGGATTTAACGGGAATACGACTACCGAAAAGGTGGCCACGTGGGGAAACTCTAGGATAATGGCAGAAAACGGTATATACGGTATAGTCTTGACGGCCTCCAGTGAATCAGACTATAACAGGCTGTGCGACTTGGCCGCAAACGAAAATTCTTTCCTTGCGTCCGCAAAAGTTGCCGGTCGCCCAATGATAATCAGGTACGGCTCACAGTACAGCGTTTATTAAAACTTACACCTACTGTAATCGGTTATATCTAATACAGAGGTGATTAAATGTCAATAGAAACAACTACACTTACTTTCAACGATAACGCCACTTTCAATACTGGTAGCTTTAACGGGACAAGGGTCAACGATTCCGGTTATATAGAGTTCTACCGGCCTGGTGAATTTCCATATATAGAAATGACTGTTGTTAACAACACGTTAGATACAGTTGTCAGCGGAGTCGTTAAATTTACAGTAACGCAGGATATGCTGGACGACCTTTTGGACCACAATGCCGATATTCAAGTACAGGAATTCGCCGTAATATCCAGCACAAATCACGTGCTAGAATACTGGGTGAGAGACTCTGCCGACACGTCAAACCTCGCGAGCGACGCATTGCTTGCTGTCGGCCACATCTTCTACGTTCAGTTTATAACGACCACCGGCGATGCGATATCGGTTGCGTCTGATCTCAGCGATACGTTCAAACTCAGAAGATATGCAACAACCGATAATAAGAACACTTCCAGTCCGCCATCTATAACGGCAGACTTCGATCTCGATTCTGTATACACATCTCATCATCCAACCGGTACGTGGACAAGCCCTATAATCGATCTGCAGAAGGCGCCGATAGGTATGCATTTCAACTGGATAGAAAATATAGCCTCGACCGTTGGTGCGAGAGTTGATATCGACATAGATGAGCCGCAGGTCATCCAGTACAGGTGTTCAGACAGCAATACCGGATTGACTCCAGTCGGCACTCTTCCCGATTCAAATTCTGATCCGATAGCATATCTTACGGCAATAGGCAATTGGGGAGGCCTGACAGAATCGGATTGGGAACCGATACCGGAGAACACAAACACTCCAACGGTCGGTAGATACGTACAGTTTAGAGTCACACTCATGATCTAAGGATTGAAAATATATGGCAGACCTTAAAGACCTGTTTCTCGATCTTGTAAACGAGAACAGGATGGAGTTTAACGCATTCGCGCGTTATGCTCTTAAATTCAAAGGAATATACGCAACAAAGGCTGACGGCACCGCCCAAATACCAACACAAGTAGATGGAAACTGGTTCATAAGTATACACGAACCAACCGTTTATATAAGCAAAGACGGTGTATGGTATGACATAGGCAACTCATCGTCAGAAGCCGAGCTGGAACAGATAAAGGCCATAGTAGAACTTTACATGGCACAGCTCCTAAACCTCACCAGCGGCAACACCTTCATCGGCGCCATAATGACCAACCGCAACTACAACGGTGTCGCTTCAAACGGCCTCATCGCAGTAAGGGGTATAAACGACGAGGGCGTGGTGGACTATACAAAACCCGCAATGATAGCACTTGACGGCGGGGATTTTTTCACATTTTCTACTACAAGCAACATATATTCCTTTGGAAACCACACTAATCTGTCATACCTCGTATTCACCAAATACGCAAAAGAAAGCTATGGAATAACATCGTCAACCGACTCAGACCCAAACCTGTTTGTTGCCAGACTGATCGATAACGAATGGTACTATGAAAACGTAGACGGGTATTACAAAATACCGGCAAATTACAACAGAGAGGAAGGCACCTTACCGGACGGCTCGGTCGTAATAGCCTCGTTTAAATTTAACGGCAAAACTATAAAGTCTGACACACTCAAGTTTCTTGTGCCGGTTATAGACGTCAGTTTAAGAAACCTGTTGGCCAGAACTCTTTCACTTGAAGAAGACATGAGCCTGGTCATGACTAAGACCGGTATAAATGAGCTTGGCGGTGGAGAAAGTCTCTACGCCAAAATAAATATAAACGCGGAAGCACTAGATGTGCTTTATTCAAGCGTCAGTGACAATGCCGACGATATAACAACACTGAACGAATCGATGATAACCGTACAGTCTGACGTCATAAGCCTGCAGGCTACGATGAGCCAGTTCGGTGGTTTGGGCGACTCCACTGTATTTGTTGGCACCTTTCTTCCAAATCAGGCCAATACAACGGACGTTTTTGACAACAGGATATCACTGTATCCTATAGACATAGAAGGTAATCCCGATACAACTTCTAACGCAAAATATGCCTTAATAGCGCCTAATTTAACACTTATAGAAGAAACAAAGACCTACATAAATTCTCACACAAACGATACCACAACAAAGTATCTGTACTACTCGGAAAAGCCTCTCATAGATATAGGCATGACAAAAAACGGTACATCAGACTACCTGTTCATAGCAAGGGAAACAGAAGTTGAAGGCAGTATGGAACTTCAATACGACCTTTCTGATGGCTGGACGGATATACCGGCATCTGACGGGTACGCGGCGAGATCCAGTAGACCGTATTTCCATAAACTCGCGTCATTTGCCAACCACGATTCTGTTTACAAGATAAACGGAAGCACGTTTGCCGTTCTGTGCAACATGGAACTTATAGACTACAGAAAGGTAAAGACGCAGCTCGACCTTAAGGCCGATGAACTATCTGTAACGTCAAGGTTTGATTCGGTCAACGCTGACATAGGCGAAATAGAGAGCTGGCAGTCAAGCTTCTCGGTTACGCCATATCAAATAAGCACACTTGTATCTGAGTATGATTCGGATCAGGCAGATATGTACTCGGCAATAAATCAGAACGCCACCGATATAACGTTCAAGGTTGGCGCGTATGATTCTTCTGGCAACATGGTAGAAAACGCAAAAATATCCATAACGTCTAAAGATGAATTGACTGGCCAAATAACCATAGACGCAGACAATATCGATATAACCGGTATAGTAACGTTTATAAACTCCGGATCTGACGCGACAACAATTATCCACGGTGACAGGATACAGACAGGCACGATAGCATCTGTCGGAAATATAAGCTGGATAGATCTGGATGACGGCTCGTTCTCCTTCGCAAATAATGCCATGTACTACAATTCACTCGATGGCCTCGTTATAGAAGGTAAACTAACGGCCACAGATACATCAAGCATAGCGGGCTGGATAGTTGATGATACGGTTCTTAAGTCTTCTGACGCGTCCATGTATCTGGATTCCGCAACATATACCACCGATCCGGATACCGTTATAGTTGCCAAGTTTGGTTTGCTCAGAGTTTACGCCGACGGCCACGTCGAGGGTGGAGACCTGGCCAATCCAGCCTTTGTGATAGACGGTACTGGCGCTACACTTATACAGATAGTGAACACGGATATTGCCGGCACAACGCACGGATCGTTTACTATAGACTCTGATGCAATAAACTATGTAACAATATCTGCTGGTGAAGCCGTCAGCTTTATGCGCGGCGCGTCATACGTCGATATAAACGCCGCCGGTATAAACCTCACGGGCGATATACATTTCGGTACCGACACATCTAAAATCTACGCCGGCGGTACCGGTGCGCTAAAATGGGATTCAACCACAAATAAATGGTATGCCGGTGTTTCCGGTTCAGAGGTAGAGATCTCACTACTTGGCCATACGCACGACTTCACCGCCATAGAATCGCTTCCGTGGTCTAAGCTGACTGATGTACCGACACCTAAAATAAAGTTAACAGGCGATATTTTAAGCTCTACCTATGACATAAATTTAGACAACAACACAGTTGAAATATTGACATCGTTTTCTACCACTCCGTCGTTTGAAAACGCTACGTTTGACAGCATAACTATAACAGATACATATGGAGTTATGACAAAGCCTGAAGTTTTGGGCGGTTCCGGCATACAACTATATACTAACGTCGGCGGAGAAACGCCTATCGTAAAAACCGCCACAATCTATTCCGACAGTACCGGCCTTACTCTAACCGATGAAAATTCATCTAAGTACATAAAGATAGACTCCGATGGTTTAAAAATAGGCACCGC
>ENA-UPTA01003249-UPTA01003249.1-activated-sludge-metagenome-genome-assembly--contig:-NODE-3249-length-16109-cov-4.923757_pt1 | contig 16109 bp, 16 predicted proteins | sample MGYA00238184_ERZ773361 | MGnify/ENA primary metagenome ERZ773361 (study PRJEB29100, sample SAMN05720205) | activated sludge metagenome | isolation source: anaerobic digester from wastewater...
CCACACGATGTGGCTATTGATTTTAAAAACTCAAAAGTGGTTGACCATTCTGCACTTGCTGCAATTGATGCGCTGGCTGAACGCTATCAGGTAGCTGGCAAGAAATTGCATCTGAAACATTTAAGCCCTGACTGTCTTGAGCTACTTGATAAAGCCAAGGGCATGATAGAGGTGAATGTGATGGAAGATCCAAAATATCATATTGCGGATAACAAACTTGGTTAATCATTAAGGCTTAGACTACAAAATCATAATATCGATGTTTTTGCGGATGGCTCTGTAATGTGGATTGCAGTTTTAAACAGCACAACTGATTTTAAAAGTTGTGCTGTTTACTCTTATTAAACTTCTGTTTGCTCGGCCAGTTCCAACGCATCCTCAACTTCTATTCCAAGATAACGGACCGTGCTATCAAGTTTTGTGTGTCCTAGGAGTAGTTGAATAGCGCGTAGATTCTTGGTTCTCTTGTAAATTAAAGAAACTTTCGTTCTTCGCATAGTATGCGTACCGTAATTCGCAGTATCTAAACCTATTTCATTAATCCATGCATTCACTATGCGTGCATACTGCCTGGTGGATAGATGTGGTGAATCGTGAATGCGGCTTGGAAATAGAAAATCATCTGATCTTAAGTGCGCATATTCAATCCATGCATATAAGGACTTTCTGGTCTGCTCTGTAATTTCAAAATGCACAGGCAAGCCAGTTTTTTGTTGTGTGATGATTGCGCGGGCCGTGATTTGACTCCCATGAGAGATGTCTCGCACTCTCAATTTAACCAAATCACAACCCCGAAGCTTGCTATCAATTGCCAGATTAAATAAGGCAAGATCTCTGATTCGCTTTGATAATTCCAAACGAATACGTATTGACCAAATTTCCTTAAGTTTTAGCGGTGCCTTTTGACCAACAAGCTTACCTTTGTTCCATGGCTCACATGTTAATAAGTTAGCGTGATGTCCCATGATATTTAGCCTCCTAAAAAATAGGGATTAATATCATGCTCTTTTCATCCTAAAATGAAATAACAATTTTTGAAGAAAAACTTAATCATAGAATGTCCGCTTTGCGGATTAAGCAGAATATGGGACAAAGCTCCTCTTCACGGCTGAACGGTTACATATTTAGAAGCCGGGTCGAAGGGTAATATGATGAGTGATTCTCGCATAGCAGCCATATCTTCCATTGGGGTTTTACCAAACAGTCGTTTAAATTCACGGCTAAATTGTGAAGGACTCTCATAGCCAACTTTAGCGGAAGCATGCGCTGCTGAAGTACCGTCTTGAAACATGAGTAACCTGGCTTTATGTAACCGCGTTGTTTTCAGATATTGTATTGGAGATGTTGCAGTCACGGCTTTAAAACTGGCATGAAAGGCAGCCAAACTCATCCCGGTTTCATCAGCCAGTTTCGCGACGTTAAGATCATCTGCAAAATCAGAGTGTATCCTTCGCAAGGCCTTACTGATTTTACCCAAGTGATTTTGCTGGCTTAGTAATGCGCGAATAGCTTCACCTTGATTGCTGGTTAAAACCCGATAATGAATCTCCCGCAAGATTGAATGGCCAAGAATATCCGTATCGTTAGCCGAAGTTAATGCTTGCAACAGTCTTAGTACTGTATTAGAAAGCTTAGCATCCAATGGGGTGGATACCATCCCATGAGTTCCAAGCTCAGAATGGGAAGACCCTTGATCAAGCATCAAGATCAGCTCGGAGAGAATGGGTATATTAATGCGAATCGAAATACCCATTAAAGGCTCTTCTTCACTGGCGATCGTTTCGCTTTCAAACGGCAGTGGAACCGACAGCACCAAAAAATGCTGCGGGTTGTAATGAAAAACTTCTTGACCTAAATAACCAATTTTACGACCTGAGCAAATCACCACGATGCTTGGTTCATATAAAACCGGACTGCGCGGCAAAGAGCGGTTCCAGCGCATGAGCTTCACACCTTCTAAAGGGGTGAGAGTAAAGCCTTCAGTCGGCGCCAAACGCTTAAGGAGGTCGCATATGTCGCTTTGATCGGACTCCTGCCAGCAGTTCATCTTAGTCATAAAAATTATATATTTAGGTTACAAAACTATATTATATCAACTATAAATTCATATTTATAAATAGTTTTAGGCAATAAATAAGGAGTTTTATGTATTCAAAAAATCTCATTGCCTCAGTAAACTACTATTGGTCTAGTTTCGATAACAAGGAGTAAATATGAAAGTGCAATTAAACCTACTTGCATTCATGCTGGGAACAGCATTTAGTGCGGTATCGCTAAATACTTATGCTGAAGCAGCAGATGCCCAGGCGAATTTAAGTAAATTAAACGTCCCTGCAGGCTTTAAAATCGAAGTCTATGCGGATGTGCCAGATGCACGCCAAATGGCATTAGGTACCAATGGAAATATATATGTCGGCACGCGTGGCAATAAGGTCTATGCAGTCGTTGACAAGAACAAAGATCACAAAGCAGATCAAGTAATTACCATATTAGACGATTTGAACATTGGTAATGGTGTGGCGATGTACAAGGGTAACCTGTACGTGGCAGAACAGAACCGTATTACACGTTATGCTGCGCCAGATTTTGATTTGACACTGCCATTCAAGCAAATGCGCGAAGTCATCTATGACAAGCTGCCGAATAAGGCTCACCATGGCTGGCGATATATCGCTTTCGGTCCGGACAACAAGCTATATGTAACAGTGGGTGCGCCTTGCAATATTTGTGAAACAAAAGGGATTGAAGGTTCTATCATCAGAATGGATCCGGATGGCAGTAACGTAGAAACCTTTGCAAAAGGCGTTCGCAACTCGGTAGGTGTCGATTTTCAGCCAGACACCAATGTGGTCTATTTCACCGATAACGGCGGCGACATGATGGGCGACGATATCCCGCATGACGAATTAAACGCAGCGGTCAAAGCAGGCCAGCACTTCGGTTTTCCTTACTACGCTGGCGGTGACGCTCGTTCCCCGCAGTTGAAAGATAAAACACCACCAAAGAATGTCGTTTTTCCGGCAGCTGAGTTTCAGGCGCATAGCGCCAACCTGGGTTTTAAATTCTATAGTGGTAAACAGTTTCCTGAGGAATACCAAGGTAGCGCAATTGTCGCCCAACATGGGTCATGGAATCGCAGCAAGCCGGTTGGTTATCAACTGATGAAGGTGAAATTCGACGCCCAGCATCGCGTGACTGGAACTGAGGTGTTCATTGATGGCTGGTTGAATAATGGCGAAATCTGGGGACGCCCAACGGATGTGCTGCAATTGCCTGATGGCTCATTGCTGGTATCTGATGACTACAACGGCGTGATTTACCGCGTTAGTTATGGCGAAGGTAATGCTGACGCTAAAGCACCAGCTACTGCTACAGCACTTGGCACTGTAACGGGTTTGAAAATGCCTGAGTCTTCGATTGCCCATCCGGATGGGCGTATATTTGTTACGGAAATCGGTGAATTCGGCAAGAGCGGTGACGGTAAGGTGACTGTGATTAATGCTAACGGTTCAAAATCTACATTAGCTGATGGTTTGAATGATCCAAAAGGAATCGATATGTTCAATAATCAGCTGTATGTTGCAGATATGGATCAGGTAGTACGTATTGATCTGCAAGGTAATAAAACGGTAATTGCAAAACCATCAGATTTCCAGAGCAAACCAGTTTTTCTGAATGACATTGAAATCGATGGCTTAGGCAACGTGTATGTATCCGATAGCGGGGAAGATAATGGTAAACATGCTGCCATTTACAAGATTACGTCTCAAGGGCAAGTGGTGCAACTCATCAGCGATAAATCCGGCATAAAACGCCCAAATGGTTTATTAATGGATGGCCCCAATGCATTATTGGTTGCAGACTTTGGTACAGGAAAACTGTTCCGCATAGACTATTCTGAACAAGACGGCAAAGTTAAGTCTAATTTGACGCTGCTGAATCAAGGCTTTGGTGCTGCTGATGGTTTGATACGTGATCCTAGCGGTGTACTCTACATCAGCGATTGGGCTGGCGGCAAAGTTTGGCAATTAAGCGAACCCAAGGCGACTCCGCAATTGATTAGCGAAGGAAATCAGTCGTCAGCAGACATTAACTTATCAGCCGATGGTAGAACGATACTGATGCCCGATATGAAGGCCGGGACATTGGTTCCAATTTCAATTCGTTAATTGATAAAACAATATAAAAGGCCGGAATTCCGGCCTTTTATATTTTGAGATGTTACATGAATGATGCATGCGACTTGTGCTGCAATTTGCCCACAAGCTAAAGCTTTTGTCTAGACTGTGCAGCATACAATAATAAAGTCATAATCTGACGCCTTGAGATGTATTTTATATTGGGAAATTAGATGAACAAATGGTTAATATTAGGTGCAGCAATTGTTGCAGAAACCATTGCTACTGCGGCATTGAAGTCAAGTGAAGGCTTTACGAAACTAATTCCTTCTGCGGTTGTGATAATAGGATATGGAATAGCATTTTACTTTCTTTCAATAACCTTACGCTCGATTCCAGTCGGTATTGCTTATGCAATTTGGTCAGGCGTAGGAATTGTTCTGATTACTATTATTGGCTGGGGATTTTTTGGTCAGAAACTAGATATTCCCGCACTTATTGGCATTGGTCTAATTATCGCTGGGGTCGTAACGATGAATGTTTTTTCCAGTTCAGGACACTGAAACTGTAAAAATCAAGGTTAACTGCAGCGTTCACTTGAGGCCGTTGTAGTGTATTTCAAATTTAAACTGGCCGTCAGCTATGCGGATTTTGCAGTCCCCCACAAATAAAAAACAGTGATTTTCTCAATGCATTAGCAAGTGTAATCATTAAGACAAATAACAGGTTATAGATTATTGATGTAATTTCAGCCAGGGTGATTTATATGCCGAACTCAAAAAATTTTCGATAACCAGGCCATGTTGAATGTCGTATTTATATGTTGAATCGGAATTCCCATGATTCAGCATCCATGGACCTTTGCCACACAATCAAATTGGGTGGTTCAATAAAGAGTGTCCATGATTGCTGGTTGTTGCGATATGACTCTGGCTCATTCTTAAATGGACTGGGGCTCATCAATGCCAGGCAATGACCATCAGGATGGCGTACAGACTGATATCGAATCACTTCGATATCTGCTTGTCTTGCATTCTCGGCTAATTGTTGCGTCGCTGTATAATCATCTGGCCGAGTCCAGATGTCACGATCTTCCACCAACGGCGGTAACGTAAGGTCAATTAGTCTATCGCTGGTAGCGTGAAATTCGAATAGTGTAAGCGGTACAGATTTTTGTTTACCGGAAAGTCCTTCGCTATCCATCCACATCCGTAGCCGCCAGTATCCACTTTCTGCACATGCGGTTTGTCTGTCTTCAGCGCCATAGAAAATTCCGGGATCATTCCTGGTTCGAAAGCGTGAGCCTCCAGGCAGAGGGTAATAGCGGAATGGGGTAAAGAGCAGCCAGTGCAATCCTTGAGCATCTTCTGGTATCGGTGGCTTAACCTCTTCAAGTATATCTTCCAGTAGCTCCTGATCAGCGCGCGAACCATGTACAAGGCTCATGGTGGATATTTTGTGCTGCGCTTCGACAGCGCGCCAGCCACTTCCTCGCCAATGGCGAGCTTCAGATGCGAGCGCGGTAGGCGTCCAGATATTCGCAGGCACGAGCCAAGCCCTCTATACGTTTGATTTCCTCAGCAGGATTTCTGCCTCCAAAAGCACGATTGGGGCTATGCATCCATGTACGTGCCAGCTCATCGTCGCCTCCAACCATAGAAGAGAGTGAACGATAAATTCTTACTAGCATTGCGGACAGCTCCCATGATTTGCTGCCATCTGGAATCTCATAATGACCGTTAAGTAAACGTGAAGCAGTAGACTGGCTCACACCAATGATGTCTTTCAGGTCTGTAGATCCTAAATCAAATCGTCTGGCAACTTCCTGTACCGCATTGGTAAGTACTCTTGAACGATTGTGAGCGGATTGTGTGGCATGTCTGTCCATTTTCACCTCTATTTATTCCAATGAATAAATTTAATATAAATTATTCTATTGAATAAAAAAGTGGGAGTCAATTACATTGGTAATAATTCCTTTAGCAATTTCTTATCTCGTGAGATTTTTTTAAATTTAAAATGAAAAATCCAATAATTCTTCTTCATTTTTTTCGAAGGAATTTAAATACGTGTCTTTTTTTCCGCCAGCGTCATATTTTTGTTGGATTTCAAAACGATATGGTTCTTCAGAGAACATCAAACGGTGGAGATCAGGAAATTTACTTTCATCGAAATAGGCTGCAACTATTTTCGAGTTTACCAGCTTCAGATAAATCGTTCTGCTGTGTTTGACAAGCCCATCAACAATCGCGACGTGAATTTCAGGTGGGTCATCCTGAATTTGATCTCGGTTGGGAACCTGGCCAAACTTGCCCTCCATTCTGATTACCGAGTTGCCAGAGCTAACTTCCAAAGGGTGCCTGATGTATTTGTTGCCATTTTTTGTTAGAAAAATGATAGCCTCCTTGCGAATAACTTCATCATAGGAGTTTGGGAGCTGACTGAATAATTGCCCGCTGAGTTTGTCTTTTTTGCTGATTTCGTTCAAGAAGTTTGTGACGAGCAATTGAATTTCTTCGATATTGATGTTCTCAGCATCAAAAAATGCAGTAATTCTCATGCCGATCCGTGCAGTATTTTTTTCTTGGATCGAAATGAATGGAACAGCCTCCGACTTGCAGCCTACATTTAAAATGATGTTGCAAAGTGCAAAAGAAATTTTTTCAAGTTCAGCCCATATTACCTTGTTCAAATCCCCTTCGACCCGGCTGTCGATCAGTTCAACATGCACGTTATCGGATCTATAAATCAATATATCCATGTTTTTCAGATTGTTCATTAAGTATCCTCCCAAGTGGGATATTCAACCATATCTCACCAGCTCCCGTGATTGACAATACACCGCATTTTTTGGTGTTATATTTGATCACTTGGTTCTGATTTGCAGATCAAGTTTATTGAGACTCTATCTGAAAATGGCAGAAGCTTGATGGAGTTAAAACTGAAACCTTAGTCAGGCACCATCTAACCTTAATTCAATAGACCGAACTTAAGTAATTCTTCCGTATAATCAGCATTTTTCTTGAGCACCATACCCTATGTGGTTTAAAAACATCTTCATCTTCCGCGTTGCACCTGACAACACCATTAGCACTGAAACACTGAACGAGAAATTAGCGTTAAGGCCATTATTAGCCTGCAGTGGACTAGATAAACAAAGCCGTGGCTGGGTGCCTTGCCATGGTGACAAGCTCGTCCATAGTGCCAATAGACAAATGCTGTTTGCATTAGGCGTTGAACAAAAACTGCTACCAACCACCATCGTTAATCGCTTCGCTAAAGAACGTGTTGCGGATATTGAAGCGCAGCAAGGTTATAAGGTTGGCCGAAAGGAAATGAAAGAACTTAAAGAAGCCATCACTGAGGAGTTGCTGCCACGAGCCTTTGCAATACAGCGTACGACGTACGCATGGTTAGATGCTGTGAATGGCTATCTAGTGATTGATGCTGCTTCTTCAGCTAAAACAGAAGAGTTGTTAACCTTGCTGAATAAGACGGTAGAGGATTTACCCTTCAAGCCACTGCATACCTCCATTTCACCAGTAACGGCCATGACAGACTGGTTAGCCAGTAATCATGCGCCAGCAGGTTTTACGATTGACCGTGAACTTGAATTACGTACTACAGGTGAAAGTAAAGCGACTATTCGTTATGCCAATCACGCCTTAGAAGGTGATGAGATTCTGAGGCATATTGCCGCAGGTAAACGTGTGACGCGCTTAGGGTTGACCTGGAATGACCGCATATCATTTGTACTCACTGAACAAATGCAAATTAAGCGCATTGAGTTCTTGGATATCATCAAAGAGGAATCCACAAAAATAGCGGATGATGCAGATGAGCTCTTTGAGTTGGACTTCACCTTAATGACAGGTGAACTGGCCAAGATGCTGGCTGATTTGACAGCTGCGCTTGGCGGCGAGCCTGCAACAAATTAAATTTAGGAGGTAATTATGGTGGCTAAACGTCCACGCTTTCAACTCAACCGAGGTCTCGTGATTATTCGTTATAAGCAACCCTATGTTGATTGGGTCAAGATTGCTGGTGAAGCACCGATGGAAATCAGTTTAGAACAAGCGAACGATGATGGTGAATCTTTTCTGTTACCGACATACGAGTCTGAGGTTGACCCTGTCGATGGTACAGAGGATGCCATTAAATGGGTAGAGAAGCGCTGGGGTATGTTTTTTGAACATATACTAGAGTCATGGATACTGGATGAATCTGAATGGCCGAAAAAACGTAGTCTTAAAATGTTCCGCGAATGGTTTGATATTGAATATAAATCGATCGTATGGGATATGGGTACTGAGCCACTCATCATTGAAGAATGGGATGAGGATGTTGACTAAGGTGCTTCGCTGCATTAATTGCTCTAACCGATGTTTGCATAAAACGCGGCCCCCCTCAAATACGAGACTCGAAGACGTAGTCAAAAATAATTGGGAATTTTTAAGCAGAAAAACCACAAGCTTTACACGGCATTCACCGACTCTGATGACCGGTTGCGGGACGTAAAACTTATGGTTGAATATATTATAACCGATTCATGCCTAGTTTAGTGTCAAGTAGATAGGTGATGAAATTGGCGCTTACTTAGAAAACTAAATGCAAGGTTCGAATGTGCCTCCCTTTCCAACTAATGTTTTAAGTTTTTAAATTTCTCCCTGACCTGATGAATGCCTTTAAATTGGGCTTTGTAGTCCTCATGGGCTTTCAGTTCAGCCAATTTTTGCTGTTTGATAGCGTTTTGAATCTGATCTTCCTTTCTGACTTTATGTAAAAGCAAATACATACTGACAAAAAAGAAGAGCATGGCCAGCATCAGTATCAAGCCCAGGAAAAGGTAAGGTGACTGCACGATGAAATTTGAAATAAAGTCCATTGGTTTTGCTCCTTATTGATGTTTATTCTTAACAACGACTTTGACTAATTTGCCGGTTTTAAGAACCAGATCAATCAGGCTATCCACTGTGAATTTGTCCAAGCGCTGATGCACAATGTCGGATACTGCATACATGGTTACATCAAGTTTTAATGCAATCTGCTCATGACTCAGTCCACTTTCTTGAATCCACCGCTCCAGCAGGTTCAACAAGTGCTTTTTGATTTCCAGTTTGTCTAGGTTTTCTGCCGATAAATCATCAACTGATTCCGGTTCGACATTTGAGCGGTTGTTGATCCACAAAATGATGGGGGTCATGATCAGGAGCACGAACAAGATTAACCCCATCACTAATAGTGCTTTATTCATTTAATTCTCCATAGATAAAATTTCAAAGTAGCATGAAAGTTGTTTTGCGCAAGTTTTCCTGTTTTTTAAGAAGGGTTGATAGATCAAAACTGCGCATCATATATTTGCATGCCTGTTTCTTAAGGTTTTTTGGGGCAGTCTATTGAGCCATCAGGCTACCAAGAACGGTCGTCCGCGCAGATGCTTGTGATACCGTCCAAAGCCATCATTAGATGGCATGGTTTGCGTAAACAGGTCATCCTGACCGGATAAACGATCTGCGATTGATAACAGATGCGCTTCAGGACTTTTCGGCTCTCGAATGCCCACCCAGTCAGGCGCACCCTTGGCCGCGGTGAGTGCATGCAGCAGGCTGAGCAATTCGTTTTCTGGAATATCGATCTGATGCTGTGCGATTGCGGCGGCTATCCATTCCACAATAGATAGCTTATGTCCCAGCAGAACACCACGCGTAGATATTTCAAAGCAGTTGCGCGCATAGTTGAACTGGTACTCGTCTGCCTTGCCTGCATCGTGTAAGAAGGCTGCCGTAGCTAACACATGTGGGCAAATAGTTTTACCCTCCTTTGCCATCATCAATGCATTGTTGACCACCTCAATACTATGACGCAGATTGCCATGTTTATCATTGTGATGACCATTCAATGAGCTTGGCCCCACTAGGACGCGATAAAAGCGACGATAGTCCCAGAAGATGCCGTTGATCAATTTAATGAAGTAGGGCGGCAGACTATCAATCATATCTCTCGTCTGTCGGATGATTTCTCTCTCTTTGACCCATTCATATGGCACAGTATCAAAAATATTCACATTGCCCACTGAACTCACTGGTAATAGACGATTAATGATGATCTGGCCTTCGGTACATACGGTTCTGCTGGTCCAGCGCGGCGTGACCAAGCTGCCAGCGGCTAATCGATCATCCGCTTTACTATTGATCCATGTGACATGAATCGATGCCTTTTCATGAAACAGGTTTGCCTGAAAACGGTAGCCTCCGTTTGGTAACTTTGCCTGATCAAGATGCACAATCCTGAATAACCATGGCAGATCGATAATCGGCACAGCATGTTCCTGGTTTACGTCCATTTGTTGAATATTCATTTTGTATCCTTTATTCCATTAAGCTGCTTTAGCGCTGGCGGTATCGATGGGAGTGTTTTTGTTACCACCTGACTGTAGTAACAGGCGTTCAAAGGCACTGCCATCCTGCCGTGTCAGGTTGGGGACGAAGCGGCTGTAGACGGTAAATAGCATTTCCGTATTGGCATGACCGAGTTGCCTGGCTATCCATTCTGGTGCTTCACCGGCAGCAAGCCATAGCGTTGCCGCTGTATGTCGTGTTTGATAGGGAGTGCGTTTTTCCAGGCCTAGATGCTGAAGCAGTGGATACCAGACACGCTTACAAAAGTTGTGCAGGTCGATTGGATTACCGTCACGATTGCAGAACACGAATTTGGAGAATTTACCCGTTGCTGCATATTGACGCTTTAAAGCATCGTAGACCGGTTGCGACATGCGGATATCACGCTGACTGGTGTCGTTCTTGGTGTAGTCTTCATCGCCTGCAGTGAATGTCTCACGGACGTAGATTAGGCGTTTTTCAAAGTCGACATATTTCCATTTAAGACCGTCGATTTCACCGGTACGCATTCCGGTAAAGAATCTGACGGTGAAATAGTCTTTAAAGTCAGGTCTGACTGTTTCGATAACCCGATATACCTCATCAAGCGAGAACGGTTTGATGTCAGTCTTCTTAAGCTTGAGCGGTTTGATTCGATCGCCCGCTGTGGTAAAGTTAAAGCGGTCGGCGGCTTCGTTGAGTACTTGCGTCAGCACAAGAACAATTGCATTGATTCTTCGTGGTGATAATTTAGAGTCCTGTTGACGTCCTGGTTCTTTGGCGAGAGTGGAACGAAAACTGAGGATATCCTCACGACGGATGTTGCTGACCGCTTTATCTCCGAAGGCCGGGATTAATCGGCTGTCGATAATCTGCCGCACGGTTGAAATATAGGTGCGTCGCCATCCCACAGAAAACTCTTCAAACCATTGCTCTGCAAAATCTGAAAACAATGGTGTATTGATGGCAGATGGTGTAGATGCAAATGCCTGCTGCGTTGCCAGGGAAATCTTGCTTCTGATTGCTTGCGGGCTATCAAACTTCTCTGCCAACTTGCTGTTTGGGAAATAGCGGCGATATTCAAAGTTGTTCGCCTCAATATCCTCCTCAATCTTTTTAAGGATTTTTTCCATTTTTGTGCGGTTGGATTTGTTGTCTTCTAGCGTTGTCTGTTCACGACATCGTGTCCCCTTGTAGCGAAAGTCGAAGAAAAGCAGACCTGAATCAGTACGTGCTCTAACACTAGCCATGACAGACACCCCCGTTTGCCATTGGGATGCCGAAAGCAAAATTCTTGGAGTTAAGGATTTCGTTTTCAATAGTTTCCCAAATGTAGAGAATCTTTCTGCGTCCAAAAGGGCGCACGTAATGCACACCTTCTATAAGTACGCTATCCTTAAGTTGTTCACGGATTGTGCGAACGTCATATTGAATGCGTTCAGCTAGCTGATTGGTTGTTAGAAATGTTGTTGCGCTCATGGCTAATGCTCCTTATGATATGTGCTTCAAGGTTAAAAGTATCATCAAGAGATAATTATGTTCTCTTGTAGAGCATAATAACCCATAAATAAACATTTGCAAGTTATTTTTACCTGCTATAGATAAAAATAATCTGGAGAAGATATGATTAAGTGCAATTTGTCTCGGATTATGGGCGAGAAAAAACTGAAAATTAGTGATGTCGCAAGGGATACTGGTATTAACCGAGGTACGCTTACAAGGTTGTATCAGGAAACGGCAGAAAGAATTGATCTCGATGTAATGGATCAGTTATGTGACTATTTAAAATGTGAAGTTGGTACTTTATTTGAAAGAATCGAATAGCTTAAATTTTTACTAAAGGCAGATTAGAAACCGTCTTAATAAAGGCTATTTTTAAAATTCAATAAACATAAAAATGAAAATAATAGACAATATCAACTCGCTACTCGGTGAAGATCTAAAACATGAGCTCACGCCAAATACTAAACTTAAAATAGCAGCGTCGTGCTTTTCAATTTATGCGTTTGCAGCCCTCAAGAGAGAGCTTCAACATATAGATTCACTCCAATTTATTTTCACATCGCCAACATTTGTTCCAACAGAAGCCACTGACAAAATAAAAAAAGAACGCCGTGAGTTTCACATTCCAAAACCAAGTGCTGAAAAAAACTTCTACGGTACCGAGTTTGAAATACAACTAAGAAACAAGCTTAATCAACGTGCAATCGCAAAAGAGTGCGCGGACTGGATTTTGAGCAAGGCGACTTTCAAGTCCAACAAAACCAAAGCACCTATGCAGCAGTTTGCAGCTTGTACCAAGCAAGACAGCGAAGCGGTTTATATGCCTATCTCTGGTTTTACAGCCGTTGATTTAGGCTATCAACGCAGCGATGCCTTCTCTAATATCGTTAATAAGTTTGAAGCGCCAATGACAGGTGCATATTTAAATCTGTTCGATACCATTTGGCATGACCAAGAAAAGCTTGAGGATGTCACAGAAGCAATTTGTGAGCATATCTCATCTGTTTATCAAGAGAACTCTCCAGAGCGCATCTACTTTTTCATGCTCTACAACATCTTCAAAGACTTTCTAGACGAAGTGAATGAGGACGTTTTGCCTAACGACCTCACTGGCTATAGAGACAGCATCATCTGGAATAAACTCTTCAACTTTCAAAAAGATGCTGCCACGGGCATCATCAATAAGCTTGAAACATACAATGGCTGTATTTTGGCTGACAGTGTTGGTTTGGGTAAAACCTTCACTGCATTGGCAGTCATTAAATATTACGAGTTACGCAATAAGTCCGTTCTGGTTCTATGTCCTAAAAAGCTAGCGGATAACTGGGTTACCTATAACCGCAATCTAACGACAAATATACTAGCCAAAGACCGCCTGAATTACGACGTGCTTTGCCACACAGACTTGCAGCGCACCACAGGTGAATCGCTTGGTATGCCACTCAGCAAAGTGAACTGGAGCAATTATGATTTAGTGGTGATTGATGAGTCACATAACTTTAGAAATAACGATGCATTTAAAGATAAAGAAACGCGTTATCAAAAGTTGATGAACACCGTCATCAAGCAAGGCGTAAAAACCAAAGTCTTGATGTTATCAGCTACCCCCGTAAATAATCGCTTTGCAGACTTAAGAAACCAGCTCGCTCTAGCCTATGAAGGAGATTCAAGTGCGCTACGCGACAAAGTGAAGACTGAGCGCGATATTGAAACCATCTTTAGCCGTGCGCAGGCAGCCTTCACTACCTGGTCAAACTTGCCAGCAGACAAACGTAATGCAGAAGCTATTCTTGAGCTACTTGATTTTGACTTTTTTGAGTTACTAGACCGCGTAACTATTGCACGCTCAAGAAAACATATTGAAACCTTCTACAACACTGCAGACATTGGCAAATTCCCAACTCGGTTAAAACCTATCTCTTTCCATAGCCCGTTGACTGATTTAGATGATGTGATGGATTTTAATGAAATCTATCAGCAACTTAGTCTACTCAAGCTTTGTGTTTACTCACCCGTGAGCTACATATTGCCAAGTCGTATCGGCAAATACGAGGAGCTTTACGATACGGAGATTCATGAAGGTAAAGGTAAGTTTAAACAAGTTGACCGTGAGAAAAGCCTTGTGGCTTTGATGACTACCAACTTGCTCAAGCGTCTAGAGAGTTCGGTACACTCATTTAGACTAACCCTCGATAAACTCAAAAACAATCATATCGCCACTTTAAACAAAATTGAGCAGTTCAAAAAAACAGGTGTGGATACAGGTTTTGAGGATGCATCAAATGCCTATGAAAACATGGAGTTTGAAGAAGACGATATTTTAGGCAGCAATGATAACGGCGCTGAAATTGGTGGCAAAGTTAAAATCAAGCTATCCGATATGGATGTTGTTGCTTGGGAAGAGGACTTAAAAGCCGACCTATTCTTTATTGAAGAGCTGCACAAAGAAATGAGCAGGGTTACCCCTGAGCATGACTACAAGTTGCAGCACCTTATTCAGCATATCAAAGACAAAATAGACAACCCAATCAACGCAGGCAACAAAAAGGTATTAGTCTTTACAGCCTTTGCGGATACCGCAGACTATCTCTATGAAAACATCGCGCCTCACATCTTGCAAACACACGGCTTACATTCAGGCAAAGTGACTGGCTCAGATGCGCCACGTTCAACCATAAGCCCAGATAACACTAAAAAACTTTATGACTTCCAAGCGCTGTTAATGCTGTTCTCACCGCGCTCAAAAGAAAAAGACAAAATACTGCCCAATGAAACAAGAGAGATTGATATTTTCATTGGCACCGATTGCATTTCAGAAGGCCAAAACCTGCAAGATTGTGACTACCTGATTAACTATGATATTCACTGGAACCCAGTGCGCATTATTCAACGCTTTGGCCGTGTGGATCGCATAGGCTCACCCAATGACCAAATCCAACTTGTTAACTACTGGCCAGATATTTCACTCGATGAATATATTAATCTCAAAGAGCGTGTAGAAAATCGCATGATGATTGCCGATGTGACTGCCACAGGTGATGACAACGTGCTCAATGCCAAGGCGAATGACGTATCCTACCGCCGTGAGCAATTACGCAAACTGCAAGAAGAGGTTATCGAGCTTGAGGATGTAAAAGCAGGCGTGTCGATTACTGACCTAGGCCTCAACGACTTTAGAATGGATTTGCTCAACTACATCAAAGAAAACGGAGACCTTGAACATCTCCCCGCTGGTATGCATGCCGTGGTGCCCGCTGATGAAGCGATTGGCCTCAAGCCAGGCATTATCTTTACCTTGCGCAATATCAATCCAGAGGTCAACATCAACCAGCAAAACAGGCTGCATCCGTTTTACCTAATCTATATCTCAAACGATGGTGAAGTGGTTCACAACCATACAGAGGTTAAACGTTTGTTAGACCTTGCCAGAACCGCTTGTAAGGGTGAATCCAAACCTATTGCCGAAGTCTGCAAGCTGTTCAACAAGCAAACCCATGATGGTAAAGAGATGGGGCATGCCTCTGGCCTGTTAGACCAAGCCATTAAGTCGATGATTGAAGTGAAAGAAGACAAAGACTTAGATAGCTTGTTTAGTGTTGGTAAAACTACGGCGCTATCCAATACGATTCAAGGGCTGGATGATTTTGAGTTGATTAGTTTTATAGTTATTCAGTTGTAAGCATACTTAGAATGATAAAGATTCAAAATATCAAATGAAACTACAAAAACCAATAAATGAAGTCTTGAGAAAGCATCTTCAAAGTATAAAGTCACATGTTTCCAATAGTAGGAACTTAATTAAGTCTTTAGTAAAAGCCAGAAGCGAAGTTAACATTAATGATTATGGATCTCTAATTCAAGGGCTTAATGCAATTGGAATAAACAATAGGATGTTATTTTTCCCTTTACCTAAAAGCGAAATATCTACTCTTTTTAGGTATAGGCCAATTCAAAGACTGCCATTGATTAAGGAGATGGAATGGCAGTTCATATATCTTTTAAATTATAAAAGCCAATTAGAAAATTATATTTCCCTTATTGGGGTTATAGAAGAAAGATGGCTAAAAGATGATTTGTCAATCATTGAAAAGCTTATTGATGACTCAGAGGT
>ENA-UPTA01003250-UPTA01003250.1-activated-sludge-metagenome-genome-assembly--contig:-NODE-3250-length-16104-cov-8.313104_pt1 | contig 16104 bp, 9 predicted proteins | sample MGYA00238184_ERZ773361 | MGnify/ENA primary metagenome ERZ773361 (study PRJEB29100, sample SAMN05720205) | activated sludge metagenome | isolation source: anaerobic digester from wastewater...
TACATTACCACAGATTCGACTTACGCGAACGGAACTAAAGTACCCATACAAAAAGAGGTTTATTTTTCAGGCTCTCTTCGTATTGTTGCCGGTAACGAAACTCCCGGACAATACGACAGCACCATACAGATCAGAGGACGAGGCAATTCCACCTGGAATCTGGCTAAAAAGCCCTATCGCATCAAGTTGGACAAGAAAACAAGGTTGTTGGGTATGACTGCCAAAGAAAACGACTGGGTGCTTTTGGCTAACCACGCCGATAAAACCCTGGTGCGCAATGCTCTTGCCTTCGAAATCAGTAAAGCCTGCAATATTTATTACACACCCGATTATCGTTTTGTTGACGTAATTCTTAATGGAAATTACATAGGTAATTATATGCTTACCGATCAGGTAGAACGCGATAAAGACCGTGTGAATACTGAAAAAATGGATACTTCACGCCTTGACCCCAACCTGACAGGAGGCTATGTGCTCGAAATAGACGGTTTTGGAATTACCGGCTCTTACGATCCGAGTAAAGGTGAGTTGTTTCCCGAAGCCTTCTCCAGTAACATAGGCAACAAAGTAACCATAAAATACCCGGACAACGACGAAATTACTGCTGCTCAACGTCAATACATCATCCAACATTACAATGCTTTCGAACAAAGCATTCTAAACTACAACAACACCCAGGTTGCCTACGAAAATATTTGCCGTTATCTGGACACCACCGCCTTTGTCAATTGGTACATCGCCAACGAACTGACAGCCAACCCTGATGGAGTCTGGAGTATTTTTATGAAGAAACACCGGGACGACGACCGTCTTTATTTTGGCCCGCTTTGGGACAACGACATCTCCTTTGGAAACTGCAACCGTATATATTCGCTTGCAAACGACGGCCGCTCCGAATCCATTATGTTGAAATGTTTCAGCAACAACCGGGTAAAGGAGCTTATAAACAAAGTGCTGACCATTTCTCCCGTCAGAAAAATGATCGCTGAACGTTGGAAAGTTATTTATCAGAATGAGATGCTCAAAGATGATCTGATACACCTGCTCTACAATATGGAAGAAGAACTGGATGCTTCGCAAAAGCTGAATTACCAAAAATGGAGCACTGCCCTTTCTTCGAGGATTTACAATGAAATCTATTACGGATCCAACATTAGCTTCGCCATGCAGATGGAATATCTGCGTAATTATCTCAGCGAGCGAATTGATTTCCTCGACAGTTTTTTTAGCGCCATGGCCAACGAAGGTGGCATTGATCCCGAAGATCCTCCTCTTCCTCCGGTGGATACGGCGACATATTTCAGCCCCGAGCCTTATGTATGGTACCATCTACAATGCCAACTCAACGATAAATATTTGGTTTGTCAAGAGCTAGCCGGGGGATATCAGCTTGATTATACTTACGATCCGGAAACCGCGGGCGATTGGGCAAAATTTGAAATCAGTTGCAGCAAAGACGATGAAAACCGCAGTGTTTACTATCTCCGCAATAAGGCTGCCAAAACCTATGTCTATATCAATGCTGCTAAGGCAGCAATTCCTCTGGATCCGGTACAAAAAACGTTTTTTACGCTTTATCCCAGCCCAAACGAAGCCGGGCATTACGGACTTATGGTTCTTTCGGACAACAGCACTCTCCATGAATTGGGCATCGATGCCAACGGTAGCGTAGTCTCTTGGCCTACCTTGAACAAAAAAGGTCAACGGGAATACCGGTTTATTCCCGACCGCTCTCATTTCCAAAGCGTCTTCGACCCACCGAATCCCCAACAAGCACTATGGGATATAGAAGAAAATTGGGACAACAACATTCCCAATGCCTACGCTACGGCCATTATTGCAGAAGGGGCAAAACTGGAATTGTCCCAAGACGAAACCGTAACAGTAGACAGTCTGATTATTTTGCCCGGCGCTGAAGTCTTGAATTACGGCACCATCCGGGCCGATGTCAGCCTGTTTTGCTCCAACGACAGCCTGTCGGCCTCTTACGATTACAGTCAGGAAACTCAACTGATTTCCGAACGCGTGCTTTACCGGAGTTTTAATCGCAGCCAAAGTTGGTATGCCCTATCCTTGCCACTCGACGTAAAATCGGTACGCAACAAAGAAATGACCATATTACAACCCGGTAAAGATTATTACCTAATGGAATACAAGGCCGACTCCAACCGTTTTGATTCACTTAGCCTGGCAGGCAGCTTCAAACCCAAAGCAGGCCCTTATCTGTTCTCGGTCAGCCCGGAAAGAGAGCAGCAAGCTTTTGTATTTGTATTCGACACCAAAAGTTCCTACCAAACCGGAAACAGTGATTACAGTTTTACCGGAAACACCGGTTTTAAAACCATAAACATCCCTGCGGCCGGTACCTACCTATTGGAAGATCATTTGCATTTTGTACTACAGGAGGGTCAACAATTATTGCTGCCGGCCTTTCATGCTTACTTTTCCGTCAGCGGAGACAGACTGCCCGATTCTCTGGCCATTTACAACATGAATCCAGCCAACGACACCCTGACCCTGGAGAACATATCCCAACAGGGGCCCTTACTAGTGAGCAGAGCAGGTTTGTTGATCATTTTCAACATGGAAGCCGGAGAAGATTTTTCCTTGTTCAAGCTCGACGGCAGATTGCTCCTCAGAGATAAAGCTCTGAACAATCCCACTTATGTTCCTCTGAAACAAGGGATTTACCTGCTTCGATACAAAAAACGTTTCCATAAAATACATATTCCATAATAACCCATAAAAATACAAGCTATGAAAAAAAGAATCATTAGTACATTTATGCTCACAACCATCGTTCTGAGCGTTTCGGCGCAAAAAAACGAGTGGCAGGATCCGGGTATAAACGCCGTGAACAGAGCTGAAATGCACACCAATTATTTTGCTTATGAATCGCAGGAGGCAGCTCTGAAAAACTGTAGAGAGAGCTCCAGTAATTATCTCAGCCTTAATGGTATGTGGAAATTCTACTGGGTCAAAGACGCTAATAATCGCCCTACGGACTTTTTCCGTAGCGATTTCGACGACCGAAACTGGGCCAATATGCCGGTGCCCGGTATCTGGGAAATGAACGGCTATGGAGATCCGGTCTATGTAAACACAGGCTGGGCCTGGCGCAATCAATTCAGAAGCAATCCTCCCGACATCCCTGTCGAAAACAATCACGTGGGCTCCTATCGCCGGGAAATCACTATTCCCGATCATTGGAAAGGCAAAGAAATTTTTGCTCATTTCGGTTCCGTAACCTCCAACATCTACCTTTGGGTAAACGGTAAATACGTAGGTTACAGCGAAGACAGCAAGCTCGAAGCCGAATTTAACCTGAGTAAGTATTTGCGTCCCGGCAAAAACTTGATTGCTTTTCAAGTATTTCGCTGGTGCGACGGCACCTATCTCGAAGATCAGGACTTTTTTCGCCTGAGCGGCGTGGGCCGTGATTGCTATCTCTACGCCCGCCCTTCGAATTATATCCAAGACATCAGGATCACTCCCGACCTGGACGCCCAATACAAAGACGGCAGCCTGAAAATCGACGTCAGCATGAAGGGCAAAGGAGAACTGGAATTGAATCTGCTGGATGAAAACAATGAAACCCTAGCCAGTACACAACGAAATGCAAGCGGCAAATTCAGCCTGACAATGAATCTGAGCGATCCTCAAAAATGGTCGGCTGAATGCCCCAACCTCTATACCTTGGTGGCCACTCTTAAGGGGGGCGGCCGGGTGCTGGAAGCTATTCCTGTCAAAGTCGGTTTCCGCAAAATTGAACTCAGAGGGGATCAGCTACTGGTCAATGGACAGCCGGTACTGTTTAAGGGTGTCAACCGACACGAAATGGATCCCGACTACGGTTATTATGTTTCCCCGGAACGAATGATCCAGGACCTCAGACTAATGAAAGAACACAACGTGAATGCCGTACGCACCTGTCACTATCCCGACAACAATCTGTGGTACGATCTCTGCGATGAATACGGTCTTTATGTGGTGGCAGAAGCCAACATCGAAAGTCACGGTCTTGGCTACGGCGAAAGGACAACAGCCAAGCGTCCCGATTACGCGCTGGCCCATATGGAGCGTAATCAGCGTAATGTGCAAAGAAGCTTTAACCATCCTTCGGTCATTTTTTGGTCTTTGGGCAACGAAGCAGGTTTTGGGCCGAATTTCGAAATGTGTTACAAGTGGATTAAAGCCGAGGATCCCTCCCGTCCGGTACAATACGAACAAGCCAGGACCAACGAATTTACGGATATTTTCTGCCCCATGTATTACGGCTACGACAATTGCATACGTTATTGCGAAGGCGATATTAAAAAACCCCTGATTCAATGCGAGTACGTGCACGCCATGGGTAATTCCGAGGGAGGCATCAAGGAATACTGGGATCTGGTGCGTAAATATCCCAAATACCAAGGCGGTTTCATCTGGGATTTCGTAGATCAGTCTCTGCGTAAATTCGACAAAAACGGCGTTATGTTTTACGCCTATGGAGGAGATTTCAACCCATACGATGCCAGTGACTTAAATTTCTGCGACAACGGCCTGATCAGCCCCGATCGCCTGCCTAATCCTCATTTCCACGAAGTTGGCCATGTGTATCAATCCATTTGGGCCAGTGCCTCCGATTTGGAAAAAGGAGAAATCGAAATTTACAACGAATACTTCTTCCGTGATCTGAGTGCCTTTTACCTCGAATGGGTCTTGCTGGTAAACGGTAAAGCCTGCCAAAGCGGTATGGTTGACAACATAGATATCAAAGCTCAACAAACCAAAAAGCTCAAACTGGATTACGATTTAAGCGGCATCAGCCCCGACAAGGAAGTATTGCTGAATATTTCTTTCAAACTAAGAAAAGCAGAACAATTATTGCCCGCCGGTTTTGTGTTGTCCAAAAATCAACTTTGCATACGCGATCGTTCAGAGCAGAGCCTGAATTTTGGTAACATAGTAACTACCAACATGGAGTTGCAAACTCCTAAAATCATCGAAAACGACTGGAGATTCCTTATCATCGAAGCCGATAATTACCGTATAGAATTCAATAAGCACAACGGCTACCTGAGCCGTTGGAAAGTAAAAGGGACAGATCTTCTGAACGAAGGCGGCAGCCTCACGCCCAATTTCTGGCGTGCTCCTACCGACAACGATTTCGGAGCCAATCTGCAAAACAAGTTGGCCGTCTGGAAAAATCCGGGTTTAAGACTGGAATCGTTCGAACAAGCCATCGAAGATGGTTTGGTGGTAGTAAGAGCTCAGTACGATATGCGTGCTGTTTCGTCAAAACTCCATCTAACTTACCGCATCAATAACCAGGGCAGCATAGAAGTCACTCAAAAAATGACCGCCGGCGCCGATGCAAAGGCTCCCGAATTGTTCCGTTTCGGCATGCAACTGCAAATGCCTTTGTTAATGGACAGAATTGAGTACTACGGTCGTGGGCCGATCGAAAATTATTCGGACAGGAACAATTCTACCGATTTGGGTATTTACAAACAAACGGTTGAGGAACAGTTTTATCCCTACATCAGGCCTCAGGAAAACGGCAATAAAACCGATATCCGCTGGTGGAAACAAACAAATGCCGGAGGCAGAGGTATAAAAATCCGCTCGGTCGCTCCTTTCTCGGCCTCGGCACTGAATTATTCCATCGAATCGCTCGACGACGGTCCCAGTAAAGGACAAAGACACTCGCAGCAAATACCCAAGGTGGATTATACCAACCTTTGCATCGACAAAGTACAAATGGGTCTGGGTAGTGTAAACAGTTGGGGAGCTATGCCCAGAGACGAGTATCGCCTGCCCCATCAGGATTACGAATTCCAATTTGTAATGGAAGTCCGTTAAAAAATTAGTGTAAATGCTGAAGAGGGTGACTAAAAAGTCATCCTCTTTTTTTCTGTTCATTCAGTATCCGCCTGCAAAGTCAGGCAACCATCGGGAAGATTATGCCATCAACAGGCAAAGCAATTCACGAAGCAATTCCGATTCAGGCAAGGCCGCCTGCTCAAATCCCTTGAGCCTGGCGTCGTAATGCCTTATGAGACTTATGTTTCGCACAACTTTATTCGCATTGTAATGTTGAGCTCCCTGCTGATAGTTTTTTACTAAAAATGGAGGAATACCCAGCTGTGAAGCAACGTTGGAGGACGATTTGTCGGGCAGGTAATGGTACATCAGCAGTTTTGAAAAATAATCAAACAAAACAATCAGTGTAACCACCATGGCATTGTTTTTGGGATTCCGGGCAAAATATTGCGCAATTTGTTGGGCTTTGAATTGATCTTTTTGCTTGATGGCATCGATAAGTTCAAAATTGTTATACTCCTTGCTGACGCCGATATTTAGCTCGACCATGGCCGCCGTAATCTTATAAGGCTTGGTTTTGAGCAATAATTTCAATTTTTCCAATTCCCCCACAATGCGTCCCAAATCGGTGCCCAAAAAATCGGCCAGCATTTGGGCAGCTTTGGCTTCGATCTGTATCTCCTGCTCCGATAAAAAGCGGGTAATCCAGGCGGGTATCTGGTTGTCGTACATTTTTTTTGATTCAAACAAAAGGGCCGATTGCTCTAGGGCTGAATAGAGTTTTCTTCTTTTGTCGAGGCTTTTGTATTTATAGTTAATAATCAAAATGGTCGAAGGCATCGGTTGTTGAACATAAAGTAAAAACTCTTCTTCGAAATTGCGTATCATCTGGGCTTCGCGCACCAATATCACCTGGTAAGGGGCTAACATAGGATAACGGCGGGCTTCGTTAATAAGCTGAGCAACACTGAGATCTTTGCCGTAAAGTATGCGCTGGTCGAAATCTTGCTGACTTTCGGTCAAAACAAGTTTGAGCAGACGATTGCTTATCTCGTCAATGTAATAGGGCTCCTCTCCCATCAAAAAGTAGATTGGATACCGCTTGCCGGCTTCTATTTCCCGAATGACTTCCTGTGCATTCTCCGTTTTTTTGGCCATATAAATCCTGATTTCACAAGTATTGCCGTATCTTTGAATACAAATTGATTCCAAAAATACGAAATGTTTGCATTAAACCTGCCCGGCTTCAAGTACAAATTGCGCAAGAAAGATGCTAAGAACTACATATTCGACCCCCTCAGGCGTAAATACGTTTTTCTCAGTCCCGAAGAATGGGTGCGGCAGCATTTTTGCAATTACCTGATTGTCCATAAAAATTATCCGTCCGGACTTATCGTCAACGAGTGCAGCATCCAACTGGAAGGCTTAACCAAACGTTGCGACACCGTTATATACGATGCTCATATGCAAGTATTTATGCTGGTAGAATACAAAGCTCCCACGGTAACGCTCAATCAGGAAGTTTTTGACCAAATTGTACGTTACAACTGGGCTTTACAAGCCAAATACCTGACAGTCAGTAACGGTATGAACCATTATTGCTGCCGGATAGATTACCTTGACAATACAGTGAATTTTTTGGAAGATATCCCCGCTTACAACGAGGGTTGATTTCTGCAAAAACCGGATAACAATTATTTCTTGCCGGCCGGTTCCGCCGGTGTTTCCACTCCTGCCAATTCGGGATCGATCATAATGCGGCCACAGTATTCGCAAACAATTACTTTTTTGCGCATTCTGATATCCATCTGTCTTTGGGGCGGAATTTTATTGTAGCAACCACCACAGGCATCGCGCTGTACGTAAACTACGGCTAAACCGTTTCTTGCGTTTTTGCGTATACGTTTGAAGGCTTGCAGAAGCCTGGGCTCTATGTAACTTTCGATGGTTTTGGCTTTTTCTCTGAGTGTCTCTTCTTCAGAGCGGGTTTCTGAAATGATTTCATCCAGTTCGGATTTCTTCACTTCCAAGTCCTCGCGTCTTTCGTTCAATTCTTCCTGAGCCAGATTCAATTCTTCGTTTTTAGCTTTTTCGCTGAATTGAGCTTCCCGGATTTTCTTCTCGGCATGTTCGATTTCCAGACCCTGAAATTCAATTTCCTTGCTCAGAAAATCATATTCCCGGTTGTTACGGACATTGTCTTGCTGGGCTTTGTATTTTGCGATCAGAGCCGTAGAATTTTCAATATCGATCTTACAGCCCAAAATTCTGTCGGTACATGTTTTTATCTCTGCCTTGAAATTTTCGATACGGGTCTCCAGGCCGGCAATGATGTCTTCCAAATCCTGCACTTCGAGCGGAAGCTCGCCGCGAAGAATTTTGATTTTATCAATTTCGGAAGCTACAACCTGTAATTCGTACAGTGCTTTAAGCTTTTCTTCTACAGAAATTTCTTTGGGTTCAGCCTTAGTACTATCGACGCTCATATTTATATAAAATTTTGTGATTTAGCTGTTTAAGTATAAAAAACCGGATTCGTCTCTCTTTGGGACGAATGGACGGCAAAGTTAGCAATATTTTTTGAAATTAACTCTACAAACAGGTCTTTTGTAAATTGCTCCGTTTCGTAATGTCCGGCATCTATAAGCAACAATTTATCGTCTACTTCGGCAAACCGGTGGTATTTGACGTCGGCAGTTATAAAGGCGTCTGCCCCTTCGGCGATGGCCGCCGAAATAAGTTCGCTGCCTGAGCCTCCGCAAACAGCCACTTTGTTTATTTCCCGACCTGTAAGAGCGGAATGTCTCAACATTTTGCTTCCGAATACCTGTTTTAGGAGTATTAAAAAATCCTTTTCCTCCAGCGCCCGAGTCAGAAATCCGGTCATACCGGCACCGACATTGCTCATGTTTTCTTTAGGGACTAAAATGGCAGTAGAGCTTAAATTCAATTTCTCGCAAATTTTTCCGTTCACACCGTCCATAACAGCATCAACATTGGTGTGCCCGGCATAAATGGCGATCTTGTTTTGTATGGCTTTAATCAAAGTACGCTCTTGCGGATTTTTCCCCGTGATGCTTTTTATTCCCCTGAAAATAAGAGGATGGTGAGAAACAACCATATTACATCCCTTTTCAAGAGCTTCGTCCAATACCGCCTCGGACACATCCAGACAAACCAATACCGCTTTGACCTGAGCAGCAGGATCTCCCAGTATCAAACCGGCGTTGTCGTAGTCCTCCTGAAGTTTTAGAGGGGCAAAATTCTCAATTAAAGTACATATGTCCCGAACTTTCATTCTTTGTTTTTTGGAGTAAGTATTTTTAAGTGCAATTCATCCAGTTGTTCCTGATCGATGTTTGAGGGAGCATCTATCATCACGTCCCTGCCCGAATTGTTTTTTGGGAAGGCAATGCAATCTCTGATGGAATCCAAACCGGCAAACATAGATACGCAACGGTCAAAGCCAAAAGCAATACCGCCATGGGGAGGTGCTCCGAATTTGAAGGCATCCATCAGGAAACCAAAACGCTGAGTAGCCTCTTCTTCAGTAAAGCCCAGGATCTTAAAAACATCGGCCTGCAACCGGCTATCGTGTATACGAATGGATCCTCCTCCCAATTCTACCCCGTTGATTACCATATCGTAGGCATTTGCCCTGACCTGTGAGGGATCTTTTTCCAACAGAGGTACATCTTCGGGCTTGGGAGAGGTGAAAGGATGGTGCATGGCGTAATAACGGGCTGTTTCTTCGTCCCATTCGAACATGGGGAAATCGACCACCCACAAAGGAACATATAGATTTTTGTCGCAAAATCCCAGTCGCCGGCCCATTTCGAGGCGTAGTTCGCTGAGAGCTTTTCGGGTGACTTGAGTGGCTCCCGACAAAATCAGTATTAAATCTCCGGGCTGAGCTTGGCAAGCTTCGGCCCAGGTTTTCAGATCGTCCTGAGTGTAAAATTTATCCACCGAAGATTTGAAGCTGCCGTCTGCTTCGCAACGAACATAGACCATGCCTTTGGCTCCAATCTGTGGCTTTTTGACGTACTCTGTCAGTTCATCCAACTGCTTGCGGGTATAAGAGGCCGATGCGGGTGCACAAATAGCACCGACGTATTCGGCCTGATCAAAAACATTGAAAGAACGCCCCGTCGTAAGGTGCTTAATTTCAACAAAAGACATACCAAAGCGCAGATCAGGTTTATCACTGCCGTAATAACGCATGGCATCGGCCCAGCTCATTCGCCTGAAAGCCTCTTTAAATTCAATGCCTTTGATTTCTTTGAACAAATAACGAATCAAACCCTCAAAGGTGTTAAGTATGTCTTCTTGTTCAATGAACGACATTTCACAATCGATCTGGGTAAATTCGGGTTGGCGGTCGGCTCTCAGGTCTTCGTCCCTGAAACATTTAACCAACTGAAAGTACCGGTCATAACCCGAAACCATCAACAATTGTTTAAACATTTGAGGCGATTGGGGCAAAGCATAAAACTGACCCGGATTCATTCTGGAGGGTACCACGAAATCTCTGGCTCCCTCGGGAGTGGATTTAATCAGTACCGGGGTCTCTATTTCGAGGAATCCCTGCTTATCCAGATAGTTGCGGGTGGCCATAGCCATTTTATGTCTCAGCTGCAAATTCCTGCTCAAGGGCGGACGCCTCAGATCCAAATAGCGGTAGGTCATTCTAAGCTCGTCTCCCCCGTCGGATTGCTCTTCGATGGTAAAAGGGGGCGTTGCGGCAGCGTTTAAAACCTTGATTTCTTCGACCTGAATTTCAATATCACCGGTGACCAATTGAGGGTTCTTTCCGGATCGTTCCCTGACCAGGCCGTGCACCTGAATCACCCATTCCCGCCCCATCTTACTCACCATTTCAATGCAAGCGGCGTCGGTTTCCTGGTCGACTATCAATTGGGTAAGACCGTAACGGTCGCGAAGATCAACAAAAGTCACAGCTCCCATTTTGCGTATACGCTGTACCCAGCCAGCCAAACAGACTTTTTTGCTTACATCATGAATACGGAGTTCTCCGCAAGTATGTGTTCTGAACATAAACTTCTTTGTTTAAGACTGCAAAGGTACATTTTCCGATGACATTTTTAATGTCTTGCTTGTAAATTTTATTCTTTAACCTGCAGGGTCTTTTGAGATGTACAAAATTTGTGCTTCCTTTGCATTCACAAGGAACAGACCACTTACATCTTTTTATAATCCTATGAATCAAGATCTTAATAAAGTGCTAGTGCTGGGGTCAGGCGCTTTAAAAATCGGACAGGCAGGCGAATTCGACTACTCAGGCTCGCAAGCCCTCAAAGCTTTGCGTGAAGAAGGCATCCGTTCGGTGTTGGTAAATCCCAATATTGCAACCATTCAAACCTCTGAAGGAATTGCAGATACTGTTTATTTTCTGCCGGTCACTCCTTATTTTGTAGAAAAGATCATTGAAAAAGAGCGCCCCGACGGGATCTTGTTGGCTTTTGGAGGACAGACAGCCCTGAATTGCGGTACCGAACTTTACCTTTCGGGAGTGCTTAAACAGTACGGTGTCAAAGTACTCGGCACTTCGGTCGAAGCCATCATGTATACCGAAGACCGCGATCTGTTCGTTAAAAAACTGAACGAAATAAAGTTGAAAACTCCGGTGAGCCAAGCTGTGGAAACTATGGAGGCAGCCCTGAAGGCAGCCGACAAAATCGGCTATCCGGTTATGATTCGTTCGGCTTATGCCCTCGGAGGACAAGGCAGCGGCATTTGTACGAATCGGGAAGAGTTCATCACATTGGCCCAAAACGCCTTCTCCTTTTCAAAACAGATTTTAATTGAAGAGTCGCTCAAAGGTTGGAAAGAAATCGAATTCGAAGTCATTCGCGACAAAAACAACCACTGTTTTACCGTAGCCAATATGGAAAACGTCGACCCTCTTGGCATCCATACGGGGGAATCCATCGTGGTGGCTCCCACCTGCTCGCTGGACGACACAGAGCTCAATATGCTGATAGAACTCTCCAAAAAATGCGTCCGGCATTTGGGTATCGTAGGCGAATGCAATATTCAGTATGCCTTCAATTCGGAAACCGACGATTACCGCATTATCGAAGTGAATGCCCGCCTAAGCCGTTCTTCGGCACTGGCTTCCAAAGCCACCGGTTATCCCCTCGCCTTCGTTGCTGCCAAACTGGCTTTGGGTTATACACTGGACCAGATTGGAGAAATGGGCACCAGTAATTCAGCTTATATAGCCCCTCAGCTCGATTATATCATTTGCAAAATACCCCGCTGGGATTTAACCAAATTTGCCGGCGTTTCGCGCGAAATAGGTTCTTCTATGAAATCTGTGGGCGAAATCATGTCCATAGGAAAATCTTTTGAAGAAACCATTCAGAAAGGACTTCGAATGATCGGACAAGGTATGCACGGTTTTGTGGGCAACGACGGTGCCGAATTCGAGAATCTTGACCAGGAACTGTCGCGCCCTACCGATTTGCGTATTTTTGCCATAGCCGATGCCCTGAAAAAAGGGTATAGCGTGGAGCGTATCTGCGAGTTGACCAAAATTGATCCCTGGTTCATCGGTAAACTTAAAAATATATACGACTACACTCTGGTTTTAAAACAACAGCAAACAATTGAGGAATTGCCCGAGGATATATTACTCGGGGCTAAACGCCTCGGTTTCTCGGATTTTCAGATTGCCCGTTTTGTCGAAAATCCTAAAGGTAATATGGAAAAAGACAACATCCGCGTACGGGACCGTCGCAAACAGCTCGGTGTGCTGCCCAGGGTAAAACGCATAAACACCGTCGCTTCGGAACATCCCGAATTGACCAATTACCTTTATCTGACTTACGAAGGTGAAACTCATGATATTCCCTATTATCCCAACGAAAAATCGGTTGTAGTGCTTGGTTCCGGTGCTTACCGCATCGGCAGTTCCGTAGAATTCGACTGGTGTTCGGTCAATGCTATCCAAACAGCCCGCAACTTGGGTTACAAGTCCATCATGATCAATTACAACCCCGAAACGGTATCGACCGATTACGACATGTGCGACCGTTTGTATTTTGATGAACTGAGTTTTGAGCGCGTGATGGACGTTATCGACTTGGAACGTCCCAAAGGTGTGATCGTTTCTGTTGGTGGCCAAATACCTAACAACCTGGCTATGAAGCTTTACCGTCAGCAAGTTCCGATCCTGGGCACTTCTCCGGTTTCCATCGACCGGGCCGAAAACAGACACAAGTTTTCGAGTATGCTTGATCAGTTGGGCATAGATCAACCGGCCTGGAAAGAGCTAACCAGCTTAGAGGACATCAAGATATTTATTGAAAAAGTCGGTTATCCTGTGTTGGTAAGGCCTTCGTATGTCTTATCGGGTGCGGCTATGAACGTCTGTTACGACGAAGATGATTTGGAAAGTTTCCTGAAAATGGCGGCTAAAGTGTCTAAGGAATTTCCGGTGGTGGTTTCACAGTTTTTACAAAACGCTAAAGAAATTGAATTTGACGCTGTGGCTCACAACGGGGATGTGGTTGAATACGCTATCTCCGAACACGTGGAATTTGCCGGTGTACACTCGGGCGATGCCACGATGGTTTTCCCGGCACAAAAAATCTATTTTGCCACAGCCAGACGCATCAAGAAAATCAGTCGCTGCATAGCTAAAGAACTCAACATCAGCGGCCCGTTTAATATTCAGTTTCTGGCCAAAAACAACGAGGTCAAGGTAATTGAATGCAACCTCAGAGCTTCGAGGAGCTTCCCCTTTGTATCTAAAGTACTTAAACGTAATTTCATAGATACGGCTACCCGCATCATGCTGGATGCCCCCTACGACAAAGCTGATAAAAATGCTTTTGATATCGACTGGATAGGTGTTAAAGCTTCCCAATTCTCTTTCTCCCGTTTACATAAAGCCGATCCGGTACTGGGCGTAGACATGTCGTCCACTGGCGAGGTAGGCTGTCTGGGCGACGATTTCGGCGAAGCCTTGTTGAACGCCATGATTGCTACGGGTTTTAACATTCCTGATAAGAAAAAAGGCATTATGGTTTCTTCCGGAGGAAGCAAATCGAAAGTTGACTTATTGGATGCCTGCATTATGTTGCAAGAAAACGGCTATCCCATTTATGCCACCGGAGGAACTCAGCAATTTTTAAAAGAACACGGTGTAAAAGCCGAGTTGGTACACTGGCCCGACGAAAATAACGACAAGCGACAAATATTAAACATGATCTCTGATCGCGCTTTTGATTTGCTTATTAATATACCCAAAAATCTGACTAAAAGAGAGTTAACTAACGGATATAAAATTCGCAGGGCTGCAATAGATCACAATATACCGTTGATTACCAACGCCAGGTTGGCAGCAGCCTTTATTGAGTCCTTCTGCTCCATCGACATGAATGATATCCAGATTAAAAGCTGGCAAGAATATATATAATTTACCTATCATCGCAATATGGGAGGCTTTTTTGGAACCATCTCCAACTCAAGTTGTATCAAAGACCTTTATTACGGCATAGACTACAACTCTCACCTGGGAACCCGCCGCGGAGGCATGGCCACTTTATATAACGGCAAGTTTTATAGGGCCATTCACAATTTGGAAAATGCTTATTTTCGCTCAAAATTCGAGCCGGAGCTACTTTCTTTTTTGGGAAACTCAGGCATAGGTGTCATTAGTGATACCGATCCTCAGCCTATCGTAATTAATTCTCGTCTGGGAAAATTTGCCATAGTAACAGTGGCCTGTGTCAACAACATAAAAGAACTCGAAAAGGATTTACTCGATTCCGGCAGGCATTTTTCCGAACTCAGTTCAGGGCAAACCAATCAGACAGAACTGATTGCCCTGATCATTACCCAAGGCAAGACTTTTGTCGAAGGCATTGAATTGGTTTTTCAAAAAGTAAAAGGATCTTGTTCCATGCTGATCCTTACCGAGGAAGGAATCATTGTTGCCCGGGACAAGTTCGGACGCACCCCCATTGTTATTGGCAAAAAAGACGGGGCTTATGCCGCTTCGAGTGAACCCTGTGCTTTTCCCAACCTCGATTATAAAACGGACTACTGTCTTGGTGCAGGTGAAATTGTTCTGCTCCGTCCGAATAACATGCAGCAATTGCGTGAGCCCAACAAACGCAAACAAGTCTGTTCCTTTTTGTGGGTTTATTTTGGGTATCCTGTTTCCGACTATGAAAATATAAACGTGGATTCAGTCCGTTACAAATGTGGTTTAACGATGGGTAACAACGACGATTCAGAAGTAGATTTCGTCTCCGGTATTCCCGACTCAGGCGTAGGTCTAGGTTTGGGCTACGCCGAAGGTAAAGGCGTTCCCTACCGGCGAGCCATAGTAAAATACACCCCCACCTGGCCCAGAAGCTTCACTCCCAGCGACCCGGGTATCCGTAAACTTGTGGCTAAAATGAAGCTGATACCCAACCGTAGTCTACTCACCGGCAAAAGGGTTATCTTTTGCGACGACTCCATAGTACGTGGCACACAACTTTCCGACAATGTGAGCGAACTGTACAAGTATGGAGCCAAAGAAGTGCATATACGCATCGGCTGTCCGCCGCTCATTTACACCTGCCCTTTTCTGCATTTTACCGCGACCAAGTCCGACCTGGAACTGATTACCCGCCGGATAATACAGGAGATCGAAGGGGCTCACGACAAAAACCTGTCTGAATACTCCAAAACCGATTCTGTCAAATACCGGCAACTGGTGGAACACATCCGTGCCCGGTTTGACATTACATCCCTAAAATTCAACTCACTCGAAAACTTGGTCAAAGCCATTGGTTTACCTAAAGAAAGCTTATGTACTCATTGCTTCGACGGCTCCAGCTATTTCGATTGAGTTTGTTCTGAAATAAATAAAAAACACTATCTTTGTCGCCGGAAATATTCGGGGTGTAGCGCAGTCCGGTTAGCGCACCTGCTTTGGGAGCAGGGGGTCACAAGTTCGAATCTTGTTACCCCGACAAGTGAATCACAACGCCTTTATTGCGATGAGATTTTTCCCCAAAAACGACCCTTTTACTCCAACTAATGAGAGAGGGTCGTTTCTTATTTTTTCTCTGATTGAAAACAACGAAAATAATTCCTGATTAATTAGGGAAAAAATTCTGTAAATAGAATATTATTGTATATCTTTACAGTGTTTTTACAAAACACAGCAAAATCCTTTTTTATTAAAGCTTTTTGCTGTTATTTATTTTCGTTCTACATTAACCTTAATTTTCATGACACACATCAAGTCGCTTGAGCAACTAACAAGCAAAA
>ENA-UPTA01003253-UPTA01003253.1-activated-sludge-metagenome-genome-assembly--contig:-NODE-3253-length-16092-cov-3.697138_pt1 | contig 16092 bp, 15 predicted proteins | sample MGYA00238184_ERZ773361 | MGnify/ENA primary metagenome ERZ773361 (study PRJEB29100, sample SAMN05720205) | activated sludge metagenome | isolation source: anaerobic digester from wastewater...
GGACAGACGCAGACGCGCGACTTCGCGCTGCTGTCGGTGTGCGAACGGCTGTTCGACGATGCCGAGCAGGGCGGCGCGAACTGGACCGCGCAGTCGCCCTGGGTCATCGGCAGCGGTGTCGGTGGGCATGCGGGCAAGGCCTGGCATACGCCGGGCTATCCCAACAATGCCAATGTATCGCTGACGCTGGCCGCCAATCTCGACCTCACCGGATACGCGGATCTCGTGCTGGAGTTCGAGGACCGCTGCGCCACCGAAGCCAACTATGACTTCGGGTATGTGGAGTACAGCAGCAACGGCGGCGCGAGCTGGAACGAGGTCTACCGCTGCGACAGCCGCACCGCCTGGCAGGCGAACCGGATCGAACTGCCGGCCTCGGCGGCCGGCGGCAACGCCTTCCGGCTGCGCTTCCGTCTCAAGTCGGATGTGTCGCTCAATGCGGCCGGTTGGGCGGTGGACAACCTCCGCCTGAGCGCCGGTGGACAGGCCTGCCGCGATGCGCAGACCCCGCCGGGCGATCCGATCTTCCGCGATGGATTCGAGAGCGGCGGCGCGGACGGATGATCCCGCACCGCCTGCACGCACGGGCGGCGCGGTTCAGGCGCGCGGGCGCAGGCTGGCCAGCTTCGGCGCGGCCAGCAGGAATACCCAGGTTGCCGCGACGAAGGGAAAGGTCAGCGCCGGCAGCCCGAACGGCGCCAGTCCCGCGGACAGTGCCGCGAACAGGATCGCCGAGGCCACGCAGGCCATCGCGCCGTAGAGCGCGCCGGCCAGGTCCAGACGCAGGAACACCGTCCACAGCGCGATCGCGGTGAGCGCGGGATTGAAGCCGTAGAGCCCGGCGCGCAGGGCGGATTCGGCGCCGCCGCCGATCCATCCGGTGACCAGTCCGATCGCCGAACCGGCCAGCGCCGCCACCAATGCCTGCCTGGAGGCCAGCGCGAGCCCGGCACAGAACAGCAGTCCGGCCACCGCGCCCTGCTGGAAGAAGATTTGTGCCACGCCGTTGAGCAGCCCCTCCAGCACCGTGCCTGCGCCGACCACGCCTTCCACGCGGGCCGCATCCGGCAGCGTGGCGGTGGGCAGGAGCAGGGTGGGTTCCAGTCGCCCGAGCCGTCCGGTGGCGAGGAAGCCGCACCAGGCGGTGAAAACGAAAGGCGCGGTCAGCGCCGCGAGATTCCAGGGCTGCAAGAGCCGCTGCATCGCCGCCATCAGCACCGTGCTGGTGGCCGCGGCCAGCGCGATCAGCGCCCAGGTCAGCGCCGCAGGCTCAAGGAACACCAGCAGCGCCAGCGCAGTGAGCGCTCCGTTGAAACCGAACAGGCCGCAGCGTACCGCCGTTCGGTCGGCGCCCAGCGCCAGCGCCGTGCCCGTGCTGACCGCGGTGCCGAGCACCACGGCGAGGCCGAGCGGGATCGAATTGAAGGCCACCCCGGCCAGAAACAGCAGCCCGGCCCAGCGGTTGTCCTGCAGCATCACCTGGCCGATGCCGCGCGCAAGGGCGTCGAGGAAGCCGGGCGGGGCGAGCGGAGAGAGCGCAGGTTCGGGAACGGACATGATGGATTCCAGCGAGGTCGGGGCGATGGTGCCGACGCAGGATACCTGTCGCGCGCTGCGGCTCAGGCGGCAACCGGCGGCTGAGAGGGCGAATCGGGGCTGTGGTCGCTGTCGTCGGGCGGGGCATCGTTGGCAGGGGTATCGCGCCAGCGCCAATCGGCCGGCGTCAGCGCCGACAGGCCGAACGCGGCGCGCGCGCGGTCGCACTGCGGGCTTTCCCGGCCCGATTCCCAGGAAGCTTCCAGAGCGCGACAGACCGACGGGCGCCGGGTGTGGATGGTGCAGCGCGAGCGCGTGCCGATCGCCGCGTCCAGCGCCACGCAGCGCACCGGCGCATCGCGGGTGCCGCGCATGACCAGTCGATGTGCGTCGAGCGGTTCGGACAGCTCCGCCGGCACGCCTTCGGGTGTGGTTTCGTCGGTTTCCATCCAGTGGAAGGCGACCCGGTAGCTGGCGCAGCAGGCGCCGCAGGAAAGGCAGGGGTGCATGGCGTCAAAGCGCAGGGAAAGGCGCGGATTGTTCGCTGCCGCAGGATCGGCCCGCAAGGGCAGGAACGCGCCCGGTCCGGCGAACCGCTTGTTCGGCTATTCGATGGCTGTTCCGCAGGCATAATGGGCCGGGGTCCGCCGCAGGAGCGGATCGGGGGGGGCGCCATTCGCATCGGAGCCTGTCTCGCGCTCTGGTGGATCCTGTCGCTGCCGACGGCAGCGGCGTCGCCGTCGTCTTCCGCGGTGCCTGCGCCGGGGGCCACCGCGCCGCGCGCCATTCCCCTGGCCGATCTTGCGGCACCGTCCTTCACTTCCTTTTCGATCCGCGACGGCCTTCCGGCCTCGGTCATGGTGAGCGTGCAGGTGATTTCGGAAGGCTTCGTCTGGGCGGCTTCGGCCGATCGGCTGGCGCGTTTCGACGGCAACCGATGGGAAACCGAGGGGGAGTTCGCCGTCGCCGGTACGGTGGGTGCCCTGCTGAAAACCGGCGATGGATCCCTGTGGGTGGGCTTCGACAGTGGCGGTGTCGCCCGCCTGGAGGCGGGGCGCTGGCGCTTCCAGCCGGATCTTGCGGCGTTCAACACGTTCCGTTTGGCCGAAACCACCGATGCGGCGGGAACGACCGCCCTGTGGGCCCTGACGATCGATGCCGGCCTGCTGCGCTATCAGGGTGACGACCGTTGGTTGCCCGCGGAGGAGCGCCAGCCGCTGCCGCGCGCGTTGACCGATATCGTGGTGACGCGCGAGCTGGGTGGCAGCGAGCGCTTCTGGGTTTCCAGCGTCAACGGCGGGCTGTGGTATCGCGAGCCGGGAGGGGCGTGGCAGCGCTATGCCGGCGGGTTCGGCGACGTGCAGATCAACGACCTGCACGTGACGCGGATCGACGGGCGCGAGCAGCTTTGGGTCGCCACGTTCGGTGAAGGCTTGTGGCGCATCGACGCCGAAGGCCAGCGCGTGTGGTACACCCACTCGGGCGAACTGCCTTCCGACATGCTCTATGCCCTGGAAGAAAGCCGGGCGGATGACGGCAGCACGATGCTTTGGATCGGCTCGCGCGCCGGGCTGATGCGGATGCACGGTGAGCGCCTGAGCGTGTTCGATTACCGCTACGGGCTGCCTTCCAATGCGGTGCGCGGGCTGAGCGTCTGACGCAGCCGCGACGGCACCCAGGTGCTTTGGCTGGCCACGGAAAACGGAATCGCGCGCGCCATCGTGGGCGGCAATCCGTGGGGTGCGGTGTCGCAGTTCGGCTCGCGCGCCAGCGGGGTGTACGCGGTGCTCGTGGAACCCGATGGGCGCGGCGGCGAGCGGCTGTGGGTCGGTGCTTCCGGAGACGGACTGGCGCTGTACGAGGACCGGCGCTGGCGCTTCTTCACCGAGCGCGACGGGTTGCCGACCTCATGGGTGCGCATGATCCAGCGCGCCCCCGACCTCGAAGGGCGCGACACGCTGTGGCTCGGGTTTTCCCACGGCGAGCTGATGCGGATACTGCCGGGGCCGCGCTTCGAGCCGGTGGCCACGCCGTGGGAAAAGTCCGAGTCCCAGGCAGTGCTCCACGTGCTGGCGCGGACCCACGATGGCGCCCGCGAACTGTGGGTGGCCAGATGATGCGCTCTATCGCGCCAAGGCGGCGGGCTGCAACCGCGTTTTCACCTGATGCGACCGGCTCAAGTCGCGCCGAAGCGCAGCGGCAGGCGCACCGTGACCTCGATCCCCTCCGCGGTGCGCTCGCTCGAAACCCCGAATCCCGCGCCGTAGAGCTGGGCGATGCGCGCTGCGGCGTTGACCACCCCGACGCTGTGGGGCGTCTGGTCGTCGCACTGGCTGTGGTCGCGCACCCGGATCACCAGGCTTTCGCCTTCGGCGCGCACGAAAACCCGCACCGCCACCAGGGTCATGCTCGGGTCGTCGCCGTGGCGCATGGCGTTTTCCACCAGCGGTTGCAGCAGGAAGCGCGGCAGCAGCGCGCGCGCAAGCTCGGGCGGGGAGTCCACCTGCACGAACAGGCGTTCGGCGTAGCGCAGGCGCATGATGTCGAGGTAAAGATCCAGCACGCGCAGCTCGTTGGCCAGCGTGGTTTCGTGCGAGGCGTCGCTGGAGAAGGAGTGCTTCAGCAGCGCGGTCATGCGCGCGATCATTTCCTCGGCCGCCTTGGGATTGGCGTACACCAGCTGGGCGATCGAACGCAGGGTGTTGAACATGAAGTGCGGTTCGAGCTGGCGCTGCAGCGCCAGAAGCTGCGCCTGGGTGAGCTGGGCGCGCAGTTCGACCGCTTCCAGCTCGCGGTTGCGCGCGCCGCGGTAGCGGTCGATCACCGTGGTGAGCGCGGCGACCACGGCGAACACGATGAGTCCGGTCGGCAACGCCAGCAGGTAGCGGTTGAGCGAGAGCGCGTAGCTGCCGGCTCCGGCCACGCCCGGCACGGCGATCAGCAGATCGCGCAGCAGATAGGTGGCCGTGGTGTGCACGAATCCCACGCTGACCGCAATCAGCGCCTGCAGTGGAATGTGGATCAGCCAGCGGTCGCCGAACGGCGGCCAGCGCCGCACCGCCCAGACCATCACCGGCACCAGCAGCGCGGCCACGAAGGTGCCGGTGGATTCCTCGATCAGGATGCGCAGCCACTCGCCCGGTCGATCGGTGGCCAGTCGGCCCAGATAGCGGTCCAGGAACAACAGCAGGCTGATTGCCGTGGCCATCGCCAGAAGGCCGCCCCAGAGCTGGGCGGGAGTGAATCGGCGGCGATGTCTGGCGGGCGTGGTAGGCATCGACACGCGCGCTATCCGCGCAGCAGGCTGCGAGGGATGGCCAGTGGCGGCAGGGATCGGCAACGGTGTGTCATGGTGGCGCTGCAGGCGAAAGCGTTGAGCATAGCGCGACCCGCGTGGCGGGCGGTGAACCACGGCATCGACCTGCGGCTCACCAGCCGGATTCTTCCATGCGCCGCTGCGTGGCCGCGTCGGCCGGACGCGCCACCAGCCCGCCGCGTCCGCCCAGCGTGACCGTATAGCGTGCGCCGTCGCCCATCGGCAGGTAGGCCGCGCTGCCGTAGTGCGCATCGACGAAGGGCAGCCAGCGCGGGAAGCGGCCCTTGAGCACCCAGAGGTCGGGCAGGGCGCCGGCATCGAGCGCGTGCACGCTGCGCGCGGACTCGCGCTCGCGCGCGATGTCGCGATAGCGCCCGGAGAGGCGTTCCACCCGATACAGCGGGGGCGCTCCGGCGAGCGCCGCCGGCAGCTTCCAGGAAATCACCCGCGCGTCGAGCTGCCATTCCTCGCCGGTCAGCTCGAAAAGCTGCTCGCGCCCGTCGGCGGTAGTCACGCGCACCTCGAAGCGATTCGGGGCCAGTTCGCGGAAATCCAGACGTGCCACCGTGACCTCGCCCTCCAGTGCGAGGTAGTGGCGGATCGTCACCCCCAGACCGATCAGACCGATCGCGGCCAGAGCAAAGCCCAGCGCCAGCAGCAGGCGCAGGCCCGCACCCAGCGCCGCGCGCCGCATTCGACAGCGTCGCGCGCCGGCGAGGAAGATCAGCGCGAAGATCGCGCAGGCGAGAGCCGGGATCAGGACGAACAGGGACGGCGACATGGCGGGCCCGAGTGCGGAGTGGCGCGATTATACTGGCCGCATGAAACGCCTTTCCCGCATTCTTCTGCTGTGCCTCCTGGTCGCCGCCGCCTGCGCCTGCGGCAACAAGGGCGACCTTGTCCGACCGTCCGGATCGAACGCCTCGCTGTCCCCGTGAGCGCGGTCGTGCCCCTGCGTTTTTCCAAGATGCACGGTGCCGGCAATGATTTCGTCCTCGTGGACCGGCGCAGCGGCGGGATCGAGCTTGCGCCCGAACGCATCGCGCGCATCGCCGACCGCCACCGCGGCGTCGGCTTCGACCAGCTCATCACCATCGATGCGCCGCGCGACGCCGGCGCGGTGGCGGGCTATTCGATATTCAACGCCGATGGAAGCCTCGCCGGACAGTGCGGCAACGGCGCCCGCTGCGTGGCCGCCTGGCTGTTGCGCGAGGGCAGCGCCGGCAAGGAAGCGTTCGCGTTGGACAGCCCCTCCGGGCGCATCGTGGCGCGGGTCGATGCGCGCGGCATCGGCATCGACATGGGCGTTCCGGACTTTTCCCCCGCGGCCTGCGGGCTGAATCGTCCGGACGCGGCGGTGCAGCGTTTCCGGGTGGACGGGGGCGAAGTCGAGGCGGTCGTGGTTTCGATGGGCAATCCGCACGCCGTGATCGAAGTGCCCGACGCCGCCTGCGCCGAGGTCGAGCGCATCGGACGCGCGTTGCAGCGCGACCCGGATTTTTCCGACAGCTGCAACGTCGGTTTCGCCGAGCGCATAGACGCCGGCACCCTGCGCTTGCGCGTGTACGAACGCGGCGTCGGGGAAACCCTGGCCTGCGGTTCGGGCGCCTGCGCCGCGGTCGCGGCGATGGCCGTGCGCGGGCGCGTCGGCGCGCAGGTCGAAGTGCGCCTGCCCGGCGGCGTGCTGCACATCCACTGGCCCGGCCCGGGCCATCGGGTCCGGATGACCGGCCCCGCCGAATTTGTCTTCGAGGGAGAGTTCCTGACATGAGCGAAACCACGCGGCGCGAGCCGGATGCCAACGAAGTCGCCGCCTGGCTGCGTGCGCACCCGGCCTTCTTTTCCCACTATCCGGACGTGGCGCTGGCGATGGACCTGCCGCGCGAGGACGGGCGCGCCACCTCGCTGGCGAGCTACCAGCTCGACGCCCTGCGCGAGAAGAACCGCGAGCTCAACCGGCGCCTGCTGGAGCTGTACGGCATCGCCAACGAGAACGAGCGCCTGACCGTGCGCACCCACCAGCTCACCCTGGCCCTGCTGCGCGCGCGCAGCCTGCCGGAAACGCTCTCCACCCTCGTCGCCACGCTGCGCGAGGACTTCAGCAGCGAATGGGTGCGGCTGATTCTGTTCGGGCCGCGCGAGGGAGTGGTCGAAAGTCCCTGGTGGCGCGTGATTGCGCCGGCCGATGCGACGCTCGCGCCGTTCGCCGAGTTCCTCCAGGGCGACGAGCCGCTGTGCGGGCGCCTGCAGCCGGAAAAACTGGACGTGCTGTTCGGCGGCGACGCGGCCTCGGTGCATTCGACCGCGCTGCTGCCGCTGGGGCGCTACGGCTTCCTGGCCGTGGGCAGCAGCGACGCCAACCGCTTCTATCCGGGCATGGGCACGCTGTTCCTGCGGCTGATGGCCGAGGCGCTGGCCGCGGCGCTGTCGCGCTACGACGGCTGAGGCGAAGTCGGCCGTGGCGACAGCGCGCGAAACGCAGGAAGGGGAAGCGCTGGACCCTTCCGACGCGCTGGCCCGACCGGTGCTCGCCTATCTCGACATCCTGCGGGTCGAGCGCGGCTGTTCACCGCACACCCTGTCCGGCTACCGCCGCGATCTGGCGCGGCTCCTGAGCTTCGCCCGCCGCAGCGGCGCGGGCGACTGGGGCGCGCTGGATGCCGAGCAGATGCGCAGCTTCGCCGCGGCCGAGCACCGGCGCGGACTTTCGCCCACCAGCGTGCAGCGCCTGCTGTCTTCCTGTCGCGGATTCTTCAACCACCTGCTGCGCGAGGGCGCGCTGGCCGCAAGCCCCGTCACCGACCTGCGCGCGCCGCGCGCGCCGCGCAAGCTGCCGCAGGTGCTCGATGCCGACGAGATGAACCGCCTGCTCGACTTCCCCGTGCTCACGCCCGAGGACGTGCGCGACCGCGCCATGCTGGAGCTGTTCTACTCCTCCGGACTGCGCCGCGCCGAGCTGTGCGGCCTGCGCTGGGGCGACCTGCAGCTGGAAGAGGGCCTGGTGCGGGTGCTGGGCAAGGGCGGGCGCACCCGCGACGTGCCCGTGGGCCGCAAGGCGCGCGAGGCGCTGGACGCGCTGCGGTCGCTGGGAAGCGCCGGCGCCACCCAGCCGGTGTTCCGCGGCGCGCGCGGCGGGCCGATCGGGGAATCCCTCGTGGCCCGTCGCATCAAGGCCATCGCGCAGCGCCAGGGCATCGACAAGCGCGTGCACCCGCACCTGTTCCGCCACTCCTGCGCCAGCCACGTGCTGGAATCCTCCGGCGACCTGCGCGCCGTGCAGGAACTGCTCGGCCACGCCGACATCGCCACCACCCAGATCTACACCCACCTGGATTTCCAGCACCTGGCCCGGGTCTACGACGCCGCGCACCCGCGCGCGCGGCGTCGTTCGCGCGAGTGAATCGCTGGAGTTGATCGGCGCGCGGGCGCCCCCATATCGGGAAACCAGCCCTTCCAGCGAAACGCTCCCGTGAGCCAGAACGACACCTTCCACGCCACCACCATCGTTTCCGTGCGCCGCGGCGACCGCGTCGTGATCGGCGGCGACGGCCAGGTCACGCTCGGCAACACCGTGGTCAAGGCCAACGCGCGCAAGGTGCGCAGGCTCGCCGGCGGCAAGGTGCTGGCGGGCTTCGCCGGCGCCACGGCAGACGCCTTCACCCTGTTCGAACTGTTCGAGGCCAAGCTGGAAAAGCACGGCGGCCAGCTCGTGCGCGCGGCGGTGGAGATGGCCAAGGACTGGCGCACCGATCGTCGCCTCGGGCGCCTGGAAGCCATGCTCGCCGTGGCCGACAGGGAAGCCTCGCTGCTCATTTCCGGCAACGGCGACGTGCTCGAACCCGAGCACGGCCTGATCGCCATCGGCTCCGGCGGCCCTTTCGCCCAGGCCGCCGCGCGCGCCCTGATCGAGAATACCGACCTCGATCCGCGCCAGATCGTAGAACAATCCCTCAAGATCGCCGGCGATATCTGCATCTACACCAACCACAATCGGACGATCGAGGAGCTTTGAGCCGGGAATCGGGAATGGGGAATAGGGAATCGCAAGAGCCAAGAGCGCAACCGCTTTTGCATCCTGTGAAGCCCAGCCCCGAATCCTCGCCCCTCCCCGTCCCACCCATTCTCCATTCCCCACTCCCCATTCCCGAACAATCATGACCCCACGCGAAATCGTCAATGAGCTGGACCGCTGGATCGTCGGCCAGAACGCCGCCAAGCGGGCGGTGGCCATCGCGCTGCGCAACCGCTGGCGACGGATGCAGCTCGATCCGGACCTGCGCCGCGAGGTGACGCCCAAGAACATCCTGATGATCGGCCCCACGGGCGTGGGCAAGACCGAGATCGCGCGGCGCCTGGCGACGCTCGCCAACGCGCCCTTCGTGAAGGTGGAAGCCACGCGCTTCACCGAGGTGGGCTATGTCGGCAAGGATGTCGAACAGATCGTGCGCGACCTGGTCGATACCGCGGTCAAGATGCAGCGCGAGCAGGCCAAGGCGCGGGTGCGCAGCCAGGCCGAGGACCGCGCCGAAGAACGCATCCTCGATGCGCTCCTGCCGCGCCGCGCCGACGTCGCCGGCTGGCCGCAGGACGACGGCGCGCAGAGCGACACCCGCCAGAAATTCCGCAAGCAGCTGCGCGAGGGCAGGCTCGACGAGCGCGAGATCGAGCTGGAAACCGCGGTCAACGTCGGCGTGGACATCATGGCCCCGCCCGGCATGGAGGAAATGGGCCAGCAGCTTCGCCAGATGTTCTCCCAGCTCTCGGGCATGAAGACCCAGAAGCGCCACCTCAAGATTTCTGCGGCGCGCCCGCTGCTGATCGAAGAAGAAGCCGCCAAGCTGGTCAACGAGGAGGACATCCGCGAGCGCGCGATCGAGGCCGCCGAACAGAACGGCATCGTCTTCATCGACGAGATCGACAAGGTCGCCAAGCGTTCGGAAGGCTACGGCGCCGATGTCTCGCGCGAGGGCGTGCAGCGCGATCTCCTGCCGCTGGTGGAAGGCTCCACCGTCAGCACCAAGCACGGCGCGGTCAAGACCGACCACATCCTCTTCATCGCCTCGGGCGCCTTCCACCTCGCCAAGCCGTCCGACCTCATCCCCGAGCTGCAGGGCCGCTTCCCGATCCGGGTCGAGCTGAACTCGCTCACGCGCGAGGACTTCCGCCGCATCCTGACCGAGCCGCACAGCGCGCTCACCCGCCAGTACCAGGCCCTGCTGGGCACCGAAGGGGTGCGGATCGAGTTCACCGACGAGGCCATCGACCGGCTCGCCGACATCGCCTACACGGTGAATGAAAAAACCGAGAACATCGGCGCGCGGCGCCTGCACACAGTCCTGGAGAAGCTCCTCGACACGCTTTCCTACGAGGCCCCGGACCGCGACGGGGAATCGGTCACGATCGACGCCGCCTATGTGGATCGCACCCTGGGTGAACTGGTGCGGGATCAGGACCTGAGCCGCTACATCCTGTGAGCACGCCGCGCCCCACCGACCTCGTGCTGCACCGCGCCGCGCGCACCCTGGAAGTCGCCTTCGAGGACGGCGCGCGCTTCGAGCTGCCGGCCGAATACCTGCGCGTGCATTCGCCCTCGGCCGAGCTGCAGGGCCACGGGCCCGGGCAGAAAGTGCTGCTCGGCGGGCGTCGCCAGGTCGGCATCGTCGGCATCGAACCCATCGGCAACTACGCCGTGCTGCTGCGCTTCTCCGACGGCCACGCCAGCGGCCTCTACAGCTGGGAAACGCTCTACCAGCTCGGGCGCGATCAGGAGAGCAACTGGGCCGCCTACCTGCGCGAGCTGGAAGCGGCGGGCCTTTCGCGCACCCCCTGAAAATCGCGCCTGATCTTTTCGCGTCGCTGCGGTAGATTGCCGGCATGGCGGACGAAGCGACCCAACTTCTGCACAGCTGGCGGGCCGGGGATGCGGGCGCGCGCGATCGGCTCGTCAGCCTGCTCTATGCCGAACTGCGCGCTCTGGCCGGGCGCCAGTTCAGCCAGGAACGCGCCAACCACACCCTTCAGCCGACCGCGCTGGTGAGCGAGGCCTACCAGCGGCTGGTGGCGATCGAGCGCATCGATTGGCGTGACCGGGCGCATTTCCTGGGCGTGGCGGCGCGGCTGATGCGCGAGGTGCTGATCGACCACGCGCGCAGGCGACTGGCGGAAAAACGCGACGGCGGGCAGCGCGTGACGCTTTTCACCGGCATTCCCTCGCAGGACAACGCGCTGGACGCGCTGGCGCTGGAGCAGGCGCTGCAGCGTCTGGAGGCGCTGGCACCGGCGCGGGCGCAGGTGGTGGAGCTGCGCTTCTACGGCGGGCTTTCGATCGAGGAGGCCGCGCAGGTGCTGCACATCTCCCCGGCCACGGTGAAGCGCCACTGGCAGACCGCGCGGATCTGGCTGCTGGATGCGCTGTCCCCGAGTGGCGGCACAGCCGCGGGGGGCGCGCCATGAAAATCACCCAGGTGCTGGGTGAAGCCGATCCGGACGAGGAGCGGCGCGCGCTCGACCTGCTGGACGACCTGCTGGAATCCACGCCAGCCGAGCGCGAGGCCGCGCTCGCGGCATTGCCCGAGGCGCTGGCGCAGCGCCTGCGCCGGCTGCTGTCGCTGCAGGAGCGCGCCGCTGCGATGTTCGACACCGTGCGCGGAGCGGCATTGCCGGGTCCATCGGGCCTGCCGATGCCTGATGAGCGCATCGGCGTCTACCGCATCGAACGGCCCATCGGCGCCGGCGGCATGGGCGCGGTGTTCCTCGCCTCGCGCGACGACGGGCTGTTCGAACAGCGCGTGGCGATCAAGCTGGTGCAGCCGATCCACCCCTTCATCGATCCGGGCTGGAAGCGCGCGGTGCTCGCCCATTTCGAGGAAGAGCGCGCCATCCTGGCCCAGCTCCAGCACCCCAACATCGTTCGCATCATCGACGGCGGGCAAACCGAGGCCGGGCTGCCGTACCTGGTGATGGACTACATCGACGGCGTCGATCTGATGCAATACTGCCGCGATCGCCAGCTCGAACAGGCCGACCGCATCCGCCTGTTCTGCCTGGTCTGCGAAGCGGTGCAGGAGGCGCATCGGCACCTCATCGTGCACCGCGATCTCAAACCCGGAAACGTGCTGGTGGACGAGAGCGGCACGCCGCATCTGCTCGATTTCGGCATCGCCAAGCTGCTCGATCCGGTACGCGCGGCGGGTGCCGATGAGCAGACTCAGGCCACCGTGCTGGGCGCGATGACGCCGGCCTACGCCAGCCCCGAGCAGCTGCGACGCCGCCCGCTCACCACCCGTTCGGACGTCTATTCGCTCGGCGTGATGCTGTATCAGGTGCTGGCCGGCAAGCGTCCCTACGAAACCGATTCGCTCACTCCGGCCGAACTGGAGCGCGCGATCTGCACCACCGAGCCGCCCAGCCTTTCGCGCGCGCTGCGCGAGGCGGACGCGACGCCGGGGTATCCGGAATTGCCCCGCAGGATCGCGCACGATCTCGAACGCATCGTGGCCAAGGCGCTGCACAAGGAGCCGGAGCGGCGCTACGGCTCGGCGCAGGAATTGGCCGACGACCTGCGCCGTTTCCTTGCCGGCCAGCCGGTGCGGGCGCAGCCCGATTCGCTCGGCTATCGCCTGCGCAAATTCGCCGGGCGCCATCGGCTGGCCACCGCGCTGGGTTCGACTGCGCTGGTGATGATTCTCGCCGCCGGCGCGATCGCGCTGGTGCAGGCGCACAGGGCGCAGCGCGCGGCCGCCGATGCGCAGGAAATCAACGGTTTCCTCATGGACGTGTTGACCCAGTCGAGCGTGGATCACGCCGGCAGCGAGGTGTCGGTCGGCGAAATGCTGGAAGCGGCCGGAGCGCAGATCGACGTGCGCTTTCCCGACCGCCCCGAGATCGCCGCCGGGCTGCGCCATGCGATCGGCAACAACCTGCTCAACCTGAACCGGCTGGATGCCGCTTCCCGGCAGCTGGAGGCCGCGCTGAAGGAGGCCCGCGAGGCGTTCGGCCGCTCCAGCACGATGTCCTGGAAGATTGCCGATACCCTCGCCCTCCTGCGGGTCGAGCAGGGCCGCTACAGCGAGGGCACCGTATTGTTGGAGGATGCGCTGGCCGACATGCGACGGCACGATGAAATCCACAGCGCCTTCTTCGTGCGGGCGAGCAACAACTTGGGTTACGTTTACATGGAGATGGAGGAGTACGCCCGTGCCGAGCCGCATGTGACGGCGGCGTTGGAGGCGATTGAAAACGGCGGCGTGAACATGCCGCGCGACGAGTACGCAAGCCTTTTGACCAACAGGGCGCAGATCCTGCATGAGCTGGGGCGGGTGGAGGACGCCGATGCCCTGTACATGCGAGCCTACGGAATCCTGAGCGCGGAATATCCGGAGGCCACCCGCGAGCAGGCCATCCTGCTCAACAACCGCGCGTCCCTGCTGTACGACCTGGGCAAGCGGAAGGAGGCGCTGGCGCTGGCGAGCGAGTCGGTCGAGCTGCGCCGGCGCGCCTATCGCGGCGATCATCCGATGGTCGCGTTCGGCTTGACCAACCTGGTGGGGATGGCCGTGGGCGCGGGCAATCCGGACAAGGCGCTGGCCGCGGCGGAAGAGGCCGTGGCGATGACCGAGCGGCTGGAGGACACCCGCAGCGATATCAAGGTGCTGGCTCATGCATCCCTCGCCCAGGCGCACCTCGCGCGCAACGAGTTGGGGCCGGCACGCACAGCGCTGACGCGCGCCGAGCAAGCGCTGGCAGACATGCCGGAAGTTTCGCCGCGCGCCAAGGCGACGATCGAAAAATGGGAGTCCGTGCTGCGCGACCGGGAGGCGCAGGAGTGAGCCTAGGGTCCGATCCTCGCTCCACTGGCCCAAGACTGCATTTTCGCAACCTGCCAATCGCAACACTCTTTTTTGCTCGAAATAGGCCGATTGACGGGTGGTTCGAGTGCACACGCGTAACATCGCCAAGCCCCGCTGGCGTTGGAAAGCATGATCATGCTTCACAGCCCGGCGTGGATTCCCGGCGGCGAGGAGACGCCCCGCTTGTCCATGCCAGACCGCAGGCGATTTGCGCGCTGGATGCCCCATAAAAAACCCGCCCGGCGAGGCCAGGGCGGGGCAATCGCTGCTGCGGCGTGTCAGCCGCGCTTGCGGTAGGGCGCGAGGCTGGCGACGAGTCCGTCGAGCTTGCCGGCGACGGCTTCTTCGGCCCGGGTGTCGGCGTTGAGCGTGGTGAACTGCACCTTTTCACTGAGGCTGCCGCCGATCGAGCTGCGGTCGGCCGTGCGGTAGGCGCGAATGGTAAGGGTGGCGGTGTAAAGCTCCGAGCTGCGTCCGTAGTAGTTGAGTTGCTGCGAGCCGACCGGTTCGGCGCGCACCACGACGGCCACGGTGGCCGAGCGGCGCAGCGCGCCCAGCGCGCTGGCGAGATCGCCGCCGCCCACGCCCAGCGCTTCGACATCGACCAGATCGAAGCCGGCCGCGGCAAGACGATTCTCGATGCGGCTTGCCACAGGTCCGGAAATTGCCGAATCGCCCAGCACGATCACCGCCACGCGCTGCGGGACGGGCGGCGGTACCGGGCGCGGCGGCGCGGCGCTGGCCACGGTCCGTGTCTTGGCGATCGGTGCGGAGGTCGAGGTTGAAACCTGCGGCGCGGTGGTTGCCGCAGCGACCGTGGTGTCAGGCACGGGGGACGAGGCAGCAAGTGAAACGGCGGATCCGGACGCCCCCGTTGCGATGGTGGGCGACGGGTGGGTGGCCGGTGCGGCAGGTGCGGCTTCGACCGCGATGCGGCCGGTGTCGACGGCGCCACGATCCTGCTGCACAGCCTGCATCGACGTCGGGGAAGCGGATGCAGGCGCGGCCGGGTCGGTGGTCGAGGGGGCATCGGCGCTGGCTGCCGCAGCGGGAGCGCTGCCGGACGCGGCGTCGGCAGCCAGACTGGTGCCGATCGGATTGCTGGCCTTGCCCGTGTTGCGCCCGGCTTCATAGGCGCCTTGGCTGCTGCCGGCGAGCCCGTCGCCGAAGCCGCGCACGAAGTCCGTGATCTGGCCGCGGAAGGCGAACGCGCCGCCGGCGATGGACAGCACCAGGACCGCGGCGATGGCGAGCGGAATCAGCGCCGGACTGCGCTGCGGTGCCGGGCGATCCAGCACCGAGGGGCGGGCCTGGTTGCCGTGTGCGGTGGAACGGTTCTCGATCGCAGGCTGCGGGACGGCCGGGGTGGTCCCCGAGCGCACCACAGGCGGCGGCGTGACCTTGCGTGCGGTCGACTTGGGGGCCGGGGTCCCGATCACCGTGGCCGCATCCGGAACGGTGGCAGGGCGCGCCAGCTTCACGGTGCCGCCGCGCACCAGGCGCGGGTGGGCTTCGAGTGCGGCCACCAGATCGTGACAGCTCTGGAAACGCTGCTCCGGCTCCTTGGCCACCATGCGCGAGAGGATTGCCGCGGTTTGCGGATCGACCTCGCCGTTGAGTTCCTGAATGCTCGGGATTTCGGCCTTGACCACTTCCAGCATCAGGCCGAGCGGGCTTTCGTCGCTGAAGGGCGCGCGTCCGCTCAGCATCTCGAACATCACGATGCCCAGCGAGAAGATGTCCGAGCGCTGGTCGATCGGCTTGCCCAGGCACACTTCCGGCGAGAGGTAGCCGGGGGTGCCGACGAACTCGCCGGTGGTGGTGAGCTTCTTGGAGACGTCCTTGGTGGCCAGCGCGATGCCGAAGTCGGCGATCTTGATCTGGCCGCGCTCGCTCAGCATCAGATTCCCGGGCTTGATGTCGCGGTGGATCACGCCGGCGTCGTGCGCGGTGGCCAGACCCTGTGCGGTCTGGTGCAGGATGCGCAGGGTGTTCTCCACGCTGAGCTTGCCGTCGCGCTTGAGGATGGCCGAGAGCGACTCGCCCTCGACGAATTCCATCGCGAAGAACGGCTGTGCGGTCGCCTCGTCGGTGCCGATGTAGTAGATCTGGATGATGTGGGGATCGGCCAGCGACGCCATCGAGCGCGCTTCGCGCAGGAACCGCTCGACCAGCTGCGGGTCGTGCGCCAGCGAAGGCGACAGCTCCTTGATGGCGACGTGGCGGTTCAGCGCCGGCTCGAAGGCGCGGTACACCACGCCCATGCCGCCGCGTCCGATTTCCGATTCGATCTCGTAGTGCCCAAGGTGCGTTTTCATCGTCGCCTCGACCGTCAGGAATGCTTGCGCCGCACGCCCATCCTAGCACTCGCCCCGGGAGGGGCGGCCTGCG
>ENA-UPTA01003258-UPTA01003258.1-activated-sludge-metagenome-genome-assembly--contig:-NODE-3258-length-16078-cov-5.794483_pt1 | contig 16078 bp, 7 predicted proteins | sample MGYA00238184_ERZ773361 | MGnify/ENA primary metagenome ERZ773361 (study PRJEB29100, sample SAMN05720205) | activated sludge metagenome | isolation source: anaerobic digester from wastewater...
GGTCTGGCCCGCAAGGTCGCCCGCCTGGAACCGCTGGTCTGCGTCAAAGGCTGAGAAGAATTGGTGCGTGGTACGCACCCTACATGGATTCGGGAGATGGGCGGTTCCACTGCACGCTGGGCGCAGCATTCGTAATCGTGGGGATGTCATTGATCGCCTGGACCGTGGATCGGGAACGCTTGTGCCGCAGGCTCAAAACACACAAGGGCCGGACCTCGCAGGACACAGCCCCCGGAGCTTGTTCGTAGTGTGCTCGTATTACCAGAGAAGAGGATAACGCCTCACGGCGTCACTACAAACCGGCCCATCGCGACGGAATTTTTCGTGGGAGATCGCGGGCGTCACGTGGTAAAATATCTCCGGCCTGTGTCCCGGATCGCGATGGGTCGGCCGGGGACCGGGCGGATTCGTTTGTTGGAGGCAGACCATGTCGAACGCGGGCATGCCCACGGGCAAAATCGGCGCCCTCACGATCGGCCGGCTCATCCTCGGCGGCAACCAGTTCAGCGGCTGGTCGCACAGCCGGGACCTCAAATACCTGCGGGACCTGTTCAAGGCGTACGCCACGCCCGAGCGAATCATGCAGACCCTCGAACTCGCGGAGGAGAGCGGCATCAACACGATCCTCTCGGGCGAGGCCGACTACATCGGCAGATACAACCGGGAACGAGGGGGCAAGATGCAGTGGATCGCCCAGGTCCACCCCAGCACGACGGATCTCACGAGCAACATCAAGCGGGCCATCGACGCGGGAGCTGCGGCTGCCTACGTCCAGGGCGGCGTCGGCGACAGCTTCGTCAAGGGCGGCCGGGTCGATCTGCTCGGCAAGGCGCTGGACTTCATCAAGAGCCAGGGCATCCCTGGCGGCATCGGCGGCCACTCGATCCAGGTCCCCATGGCGGTGGAGAAGGCCGGGATCAAGCCCGATTTCTACATGAAGACGCTGCACCATGGGGACTACTGGTCCGCGACCCCGCCGGAGAAACGGGTCGAGTTCAACGTCGACAGCAACAGCAGCGACGACCACGACAACATCTGGTCCATCACGCCGGAGAAGGACATCGCGTTCATGAAAGACGTCACCGCACCCTGGATCGCGTTCAAGGTCCTGGCGGCCGGTGCGATTCATCCGAGCAGCGGGTTCCAGTACGCCTTCGAGAACGGCGCCGATTTCATCTGCGTCGGCATGTTCGATTTCCAGATCCGCGAGAACGCCATCATCACGAAGAACGTCGTGGCCGCATGTCGGAACCGCGCCCGCCCCTGGCGAGCGTAACGGGCCGTGCCCCGTCGCTTGTGACCCGGTGTACGCCACGTTTACGACCGACGCTTTCTGGCACGGTAGATCCCACACACCGGCGCCAGGACGATCAGCGAAAATATCCAGCCGAACAAGACCACCGACATGTTGTAGATTGCCTCGGGGAAACTCGCGACCACTGCATGGCTGTTTACCCCAACCGCAATAAGAACGCCAGGGAACACGACAGAGGATCACCCCCGCGAGCCAAACGCCCTGCCCGATCAACGAAAAGACCAGGATCGTCGCACCTCATTAACGCGACGAGTCCCACATCTGCAAGGGATACAGACACGGCGCTCGCAATACGAAGCCAATTATCAATCAACAATCGCAAATCATCAATCCGCCGCTTCGGCGGTGACCTGCACGTCATCGAGGTTCCAGCCGGGGGCCGTGACCCAGTCGTCCGTCGGGCCCATGCCCCAGCGGAAGTACAGCGTCGATTGGCCGTCACCGATCGCGGCCGGCACTTCGTATTCGACATATTGCCAGACGCTGTCCGAGATGTGCGACAGGCCGGTCGTCCAGAGGTCGGTCCAGGTCGCGCCGTCGTTCGAGACTTGGACGCAGGCATAGTCATAGGGCGCTTCGACGCCGAGCCATCGCCAGAAGCTCAGGCGGATGCCCTTGAAGCCTGAGCAATCGATCGCGCCGGTCGTGGCATATCGCGTCTCGGCCAGGCTGTCGGCGTAGTCGCCGTCGAGGACGTAGGCCAGCACGTTGTCGCCTGTATGTCCGGTGTACGGATCGCCGTTCCAGGAGCCGTGGCCGTTCGGGTCGCCCCAGGTCCAGCCTTCGTCCAGCGTCCAGTTCGGATCGGTGTCCATGCTCGTGTAATAGATCGCGTCGGGCACGACGGCCACCGGGGCGCTGCAACTGAACTGCCGCACGCCGTCGGTAACTAAGAACGAAAGCGTGTACGTTCCGAAGACCTGGTCGGCCGCCGGCTTCCAGTATAGAGTAAACGTCGCGGGATCGTACCAGGCGCCTTTGGGCAGATTGCCGACCGTCCATCGCAGCGGCAGATTCTCGGGATTCGAGGCGGAGAGCCGGACTTCGAGCCGCTCGCCGGGCCGGACCTCGGACGGAACCGTGACCGTGTCCAGCGAGGGCAAGGCCGCGGTCCAGGCGGAATTCTGCGGATCGTGATGGGCCATGCCCCAATCGACCAACTCGGGTACGTACGCGCCGGGCAGGTCCAGGACGTGGAACCGGTAGTCATCCGCAGCCATCATGAACTCGATATCGCCGTCGGCGTCGAGGTCGCCCACAGCGGGGTTCACCTCGGTGTCGGCCGCCAGGTTCAGCAGGGGGAACCCTCGTGCGGCGGAGCCATCGGCCTTCCAAGCCATGACGGGCTCGCCTCCCGGCGCGACGATCAGCTCCTTGTGCCCATCGCCGTCGAGATCCGCGATCAGCGGAATGCACCGCGACGGCGTACCCATGATCGACTTGGGATAACCCGCATCGGCCAGCAGCTTGCCCTTGTGATTGAACCCATACACGCGGGTGAAGACATACTCATCGCTCTGGACGAGCGTCGCCACGAAGACCTCGCTCAGGCCGTCGCCGTCGAGGTCGCCGACGCAAATCCCACCAGCGGAGTCCAGCGAGTCCTCGGTCTTCGTCTTCCAGACCGTAGTCCCGTCGGCGCGGACGGCCGTCACTTCCTCCTCGGTGCAGAACACCATCTCGGTCTTGCCGTCGGCGTCGATATCGGCGAACACCGTTCCCTTGGGGCTGCCGCCTCGCCACTTGGCGACCTGCTGGCCCTGGGAATCGAGAATGAACGTATAGAGCCGGCTCAAGCCCGGACCGTAGCCGCTGATGCCGAGTTCCACGTCGCCGTCGCGATCCATGTCCGCGGCGCTCATCGGCCCTTCCGATGTGTAGCGTCGAGCCCACAGGTAAGAACCGTCGCCCTGCAGCGCGATCAGGCCGTCGGTGCTGCTGGATTCATAATCCAAGGCCACAATGACCTCGCTGTCTCCGTCGCCGTCAAGGTCGGCCAGAACGGGACCGGCGGTGATGTATCCGTACCAGCCACCGACCCAGGCGGGCCAATCGCCCTCGACCATGCGTCCGCTCTCGATGTGATAGGCATACACCTCGCCGTCAGATTCGCATCCTACGACCAACTCGTAATCGCCGTCGCCGTCGATATCGCCGACGGCCAAGCTCGTCGCAAAGGCATACCCCATATTCACCGGCCAGTTCGGCAGGGAGTTGCTGTCCGCCGTCCAGATGTACACAAACGAGTTGTAGTTGAGGTAGTCCAACTCGGCCTGGATGATCTCGCTGCGACCGTCGCCGTTGAGGTCCATGCAGATCGGGCTGCCCAGATAGTAGATGGAATACAGGTCCTCGTCGGTGGCATCCGCGAACGTCGGCCAGTGCTCCTGCTCGAATGCATTCGTGACCCGGAAGAGTCGGTAGTCGATATGCGTGCGTTCGCCGCTGGCGACGCGAATCCGCAGCTCGTAGGTTCCCACGCCTGGATTGGGCCAGGAGATGCACGCCAGGGCGTTCGCATCCGTCGGCGCATCGCCGGCGGCGATCTCCGCCCACTCCGCGCCGCCGTAGGGGCGATAGTCGAGCCGGTACGTGTCGCCATGGGCGAAGATGCACAGCTCGATCGCGTTGCCGTCGGCGGCGTAGACCTGGTTCGGCATGGGCGAGAAGACCTCGCCGAGCGGCTGGGGCTCGTCCGCCGCCATGAGGGCCGAGCAGGCGTTGACCCGGCCGGTGCCGATGTAGCCCAGGTTCGGGTCCACATCCCCGTAGTAGACTTCATCCGTCGTATTCTCCAGGATGGCGCGAACCTGGATGTGGGTCAGCTCCGGCCGGTGCGACAGGACCAGGGCCGCCACGGCCACCACATAGGGCGACGAGAACGAGGTCCCCGCCGTGGCGAGGTAGTCGCCCCCGAGGTCCGTCGTGACAATGTCCGTGCCCGGCGCCGCGATGTCCACCCAGGTCCCGAACGTGCTGTGGCCGGTCTTGGCGTCCTCGCCGTTCGTGGAGGCGACGGCCATCACGTTGGGAAAGCCCGCCGGGTAATTCGTCCGGCTCGTGTCCGAGTTGCCCGCGCTGGCGACCAGGAGGACGCCCTGCTCGTAGGCGTTGTCGATCGCGGCCTTGAGCACGAGATCGCCCTCGGGTCCGAAGGCGTCGCCGCCGAAGCTCATGTTGACGATCCGGGCCCCGTTGGCAGTCGCGTAATCCAGGCCCTCGGCGGCCTCTTCCGTGGTGAAGTCCAGACTCAGACGCAGGGCCATGATGCTGCACTGCCAGTTGACGCCGCAGACGCCGAGGCCATTGTTGCCGACGGCCGCAATGACGCCGGAGACCTCCGTCCCATGGCCGGCGACGGAGTAGTAGTCTTCCGGCGTGACGTCGTTGTTATCGCCCCCGAAGTTCCAGCCGTACACATCGTCCACGTAGCCGTTCCCGTCGTCATCGATCCCGTTGCCCCGGATCTCGTCGGCATTCGTCCACATGTTGTCCTTCAGGTCCGGGTGGTTCACGTCCACGCCGGTGTCGAGGACCGCGACTACCACGTCCCGGCTGCCCGTCGAGATCTCCCAGGCGCCTTCCATCTGAATGAGCTGGTGGGCGTACTGGTCGGGAAACTCCGGATCGTTCGGGCTCCGACATGGATAGTAGATGTAGTTCGGCTGGGCGTGCTCGACCGCGGGATCGGCCTTCAGTTCGGCGCACGTCGCCTGCACGTCCCGCTCGGTCTTGAGCACATAGTATCGCAGCAGATCCTGCGACCGCATGGGGACCTCGCCCGAGGCGATGCGCAGCCTGCCCTGCCGCAATTGCTCGTGGACCCGATGGAACATGGGACCGCGGCTCTCGACTCCGTACTTCGACTGCAAGCGAAGCAGGCTCGCCTGGTCCGAACGGACCGCCGCATCTTCCGACTGGGCCGTGATGCCGGCGTTTTCAGCGTTCTTGAGCTTCACGATCACCTCGCCCGCAACAAAGCTTGGTCGCAGCGAGGGTCGCTCGGCGGGCAAACGGACCGCCGCTGCGACGCTCTGTTCTCCAGAAGTCCCGGCGGTCCCCTCCTGGGCCGCTCCAGCCGAGAACACAACAGCCAACACGATCAGAAACGCTACCATCCTGACCCACCTGCTTTTATCGGACATGTTCATGCGGCTCCTCCCGAATTCGGCGTCGATCTGCTTTCCCCGTATGAATCGGTGTTCGCATCGTTGCACGCCAGAAACACAAAGAACATCTGCCATTATATCTATCGGACCGATACCATCGCAACTTGCACGTCGTTCCGCGTCCAAGATGGCCAAGGATATCCATGGAACCATCTTGGCCATCTCCGTGGGTCGGGCGCGGACGCCTAACCTGTAAAGGATGTTCAAAAAACTGTCCCCGAAGCTCAAAAACTGGATACTCGACCAACTCACCCAAGCCGCCTGACCCCGCAAAAACGACAGAAGTCGAGCTGACGGCGTCGCTACGAACGAGTCAGCGTCGGGCGTCGAGGCCTTTCCAACTGTGCTTCCAGCGGTCTTTGCCCGGGCTCTCGACAAACATCGAGTCGCCCTCGCGCCAGGCTTTCAGCGGCAGGTTGTTCTCGTCGCGGAGATACCGCTCGGGCATGAAGCCCTGCTCGACCAGCGTCTCAAGGGAATCGGGCAGGACGTCGAACGCCAGCCGATAGGCGTAGAGGGCCCGGCCGATGCCTAAGCGGATGAAGTGGGCCTCGTGATGCGTCTTCTCGATCCGCCGGACCTCGGGCGGCAGCTTCAAAAATCGCAGGACCTCCACGCCCAGCGGACCGACCCGTCCGGCGTCGCCGATGGCGCGGAAAGAGATCGTGTGACTGCCCTGGCGCAGCTCGTGAACGCCGAGCACGAGATCCAGCTCGCCCTCCTCGGCCGCGCGGAAATCGGCAGTGACGGTCTTCTCGCCGTCGAGTTCGATGTCATACACGCCGTTACGTGGGCCGCTGGCGGCGGTCAGGCGCACTGCGAAGCGGCCCTCCTGCGACAACTCGAAGGGCAGCGTGAGCGAGGCCCCGGTTTCGTCGTTGGGCCATAGGAGGATGGGCCGGGCGCCGAAGAAGCCCTGCGTCTGCACCTGGACCTTGGTGTCGCCGGTGGTCTTCGCATAGCGGAACGCCTTCACGAGGTGGGCCTGCTCCCACGGGACGCATCGCTCTCGCCAGGCGGGCAACGGCTGGAACGTAGTCTTCGGCTCGCCCGCCTGATACCAGTAGGCGACGCTGCTGAAGAAATCGGGCCGTTCGAGAAAGAACCCGTCCTCCGATTCGTCGAAGTTGCCGCGGTGCTCGATGGCGACCTTGAGCGACTTGCTGAACCGGACCGGGTCGAGCAGGTGCCAGCGGTAGCAGACGCCGCTGTCACCGGGGACATAGTCCTGCCAGCGGGGCTGGCCGAACCACGGTCCCGTCCGAACGCGGAAGCCCCAGGCGTCGTTGAAGTAGTCCTCGCTGCCGGTGCCCTGGAGACTGGGGACCTTCTCGCCGTCGATGTAGAAGAAGTCGTCGCCCTCGCCGAACCAGCCGCTCTGGCCCAGCGTGACGGACATCACGGTGCCGACGTACCAGCCGCTGCCGGTCAGGTCGGCGAGCAGGTAGTCGTCGCCGGCAACCGCAGGATATTCCTGGCGATAGCGCGCGTAGAAGTACGGCGTCCCCGACGGCCAGTCGTCCAACTGCATCCAGTCCACCTGCCAGTACAGACCGGTCGAGCGGTCGGGGTTGTCGTTGGTCACGACGATCCGCGCGCTGGTGCGAAATGGCATCCGCCAGTAGCAGCTCAGCGAGCCGGTGGGCGAGACCTGGACCGGGACGCTCTCGACCGATGCGGGCTTGCCGTGCCCGACCGCGAAGAAATCGCCGAGCGGGACCTCGACGCCGGGCTCTTTCGCGTCGTCGTAGTAGATCCGCAGCGACAGCGCGTTCAACTCCCCCACCCATCCTGCGTGGCTGGTCATCCAGATGTGCGTGATGACGCCGGGCCCTTCCAGGAGGGGCATGTTGACCGACTCGCCCGGCATCAGCCAGGTCATATCGAGATTCTCCGTGTGCCAGGGCTGCTGGTTGCTCGACACCCGGCGGTTGCGTCCCTCGGGCCAGGCGACGAGCGGGCCGAGCAAATCGAGCGGCGGTGTCGGACGATCCTGGTCGCAGTCGATCCACATCGCGTCGTTCATGTACGCGCGGGCGTACTCGTAGGTCATCCAGCCGTCGCGACCATCGTTGTTCGAGTTGCGAAAGAGGAACATGCCTCCGCCCGGCTGCTGCGAGTCGTCCCGGTAGCCGACGAGCAGGACGCTGTGTCCATCGAAGACCCCTTCCGGCGGGGCCATCCCGAGGATATCGTCCTTCCACTGGACCTTCTTGGGCCAGCGGAATCCGCCGCAGATGGGCCATTGCCGGTTGAGGACCCGCTTGATCGCGACAACCTGTGCCTCGTCAAGTCCCGTGTTCGGGTCCCACGGCTTGATCCAGTGCACGCGCAGGCCCGCGTCGAGCAGTTGCCTGGCGCGATCCCTGGCGTCTTCGCCTGGCGAGCGGGCGGGATCGAACCGCTCCTGGTACGGCATGTCCCGCTCGGGACACGCGCCGTAGACGACGAATCCCTTCCATAGGTCGGAGAAGAAGCTGCCGTCGTCGGCGTCATGGGCCACCTGGTTCGAGGCCCAATTGAGGAACTCGACGCTCAGCCTCGTCGGACGATCCGTCCCGCTCGATATCGCGTATTCCAGGGCGCCGGCCACTGTGAAAACCGAGCACATATTGCGTTTGCCCTGGATTCGGCGATCCAGTCGCCACTTCTCGAAGGCAGGACGCAGGTCGATGCCCTCCGCCAGGGGACCGCCTTGGGCGACGGCGGGAGCGTTCTGCGAGACGAACAGACCGGCCGCCAGCACTACGGAACAGAGCACTCGGTGAACCATCGGACGAGAACACGCTGTCAGCATAAAGCAACCCTCACTATCCTTGATCCAGAAGACGCGATCCACAATCCCGAGACTGGCGCGGGACACGGACCCATTGTGCCCTACCGGACGAGCCGTTGCAACCCATTCCTGCCGGAGCCTGCGTGATGAGGTGCACATGTGCGAGGCTGTCATCCTGAGCTTGAAGCAGTGGAAAGGTGCGTAGTACGCACCATCTTGGGCTGTAGTTGTCAGAGAAACCTGGATGCGTTAGAATTCCGATAGTTCGCAGTCTTACGATGTCACGATATCCACGAACGCATCGATTCGCACGAAAGGGTATAGATATGGGAAGCAGCCTGCCATCCAGTCCAATCCGTGTCTCGCTGATCGCGTCGCTGGTGTTGTTTGCGGCCGCAGTGCAGCTCTTTGCCGAGGAGGAGTGGACGCCCGGCATCCAGGATCTGTACCGACTGGATCGCCTCCCCATGTTACGGGAATCGACGAAGGTCGCATCGATCTCCAGTTACGACCGCACCGGCGGCAACAACGACGGATTCGGCGGACAATACTCGTTCGTACGAAAAGAGGAAGGCGGGCTCGTGTTGGCCGACCTGGAGGGACCGGGAGTCATCTACCGGATATGGACGCCCACGCCGTCGGACCACCAGCTCGAGTTCTACTTCGACGGCGAGACCCAGCCGAGGGTCCGGGTGACGTACCGCGATCTGTTCCTCGGCAACTGCCCCGGGTTCCCGCAGCCCCTGGTCGGGTTCGGCGTCGGCGGATTCTACAGCTACGTCCCGCTGCCCTACGAAAGGTCGTGCAAGGTGATGATCCGGGCCGAACAGACACAGTTCTACCAGATCAACTATGCGACCTATCCGAAGGGAACGAAGATCAAGAGCTTCACCACAGAGCCGAGCGCCGAACAACAGCGCCGAATCGAGAAGGCCAAAGAGTTGTTCCGCTCGGCAGGCAAGGACATCAGCTCCTATCTCGTTCCCGAGGGTGGGAAGGTCAAAACCGCCGCGTCCACGGTGAACCTCGCAGCGGGCAAAGCCGTCACGATCTTCAAGGCGAAGCGGCCCGGCCGGATCGTGGGGATTCGCCTGTCGCCTGCGGACGCGCTCGTCGGGAAGAATCGCGACATCGTCCTGCGGGCATACTGGGACGAAGACAAAGAGCCGGCGATTGCAGTCCCGGCGGGCGACTTCTTCGGCTACGCCTGGGGCCAACCCGCGACGAAGTCGCTGCTGGTCGGCACGGCCGACGACGTGGACTACTGCTACTTCCCGATGCCGTTCGACAAGTCGGCGAGGATCGAGCTGTACGCGGAACCCGGGTTGGATCGAAACGTCGTCCTCCAAGCGGAGGTATTGCTCGTCCCCGTGGGCAGGCAGCCCAACGAGGGCAGATTCTACGCCCTCTGGCGACGGGAGAATCCGACGACCCAAGGCAAGCCCTTCACCTTCGTCGAGACCGAGGGGCGCGGACACATCGTCGCGTGCATCCAGCAGGCCCAGGGACTCGAATCGGGCAACACCTACTTCTTCGAAGGCGACGACCAGACCACCATCGACGGCGAACTCGTCATCCACGGCACGGGCTCGGAGGATTTCTACAACGGCGGCTGGTACGACGTAGCCGGCCGATGGGAATCGAGAAGATCGCTCCCGCTGAGCGGCTGCTTAGACTACAAGAAGCACCTGGGCAGGACCGGCGCGTATCGGCTCTTCCTCGGCGACGCCTACGCTTATCGCAAGAGCATTCTCCAGACCATCGAGCATGCCCCGACCGGCAACGATCTGGTCAACGACTATTGCGGCGTGACGTTCCTCTACTCCCGGGACCGGCCGACCGGCGACATCTCCTTGCCCAAGGCCGAGCTGCGCAACGTGGTCGATCTCAAGCGGATCGTGTTCGCCGCGTGGTGGAATATCCCGATCCACGCCTTCTCCTATCAGAACGCGTCGCTGGTGAAAGGCCGCGAGAAGATCGGCGATCGGGACATCCAGTTCCTTTCGCTGCAGACGCAAGGCGGCGACGTGTTCGGCAATCACTTCGTCAGCTTCGCGTGCGAGATTCCGACCGCCGGCGTCTACAGGATCAGCGTGGACTCGGTCAAAGGACCGTCCCAGGGACAGGTCCAGTTGTCGCGGGATGAGGCACCCGTCGGGCCGAGGGTGGATTTCTACGCCGAGGCCAGGGAACGAACCCCGGGCGTTGAGATGGGGACGCTCGAACTGACCGAGGGCACGAACCACCTGATGTTCAAGATCGTCGGCAAGAACGAGAAGTCGCAGGGCCAGGCCTTCGACGTGATCAACGTCATTTGCGAGAAAGTGGAGTGAGGAGCAATATGAATCGACGCGAGTTCATCTCGATGAGTACAGCGACCCTGTGCAGCGCCACCCTCGGCGCAGGGTGTGTCTCCACCGAACAGAGTCGCTCGGGGATTCGTTGGCATCGGCGCAAAGACTCCGGTCTGTTCGACGACGTCGCCGTCGATGCCCGGCCCTTGCTTATGCCAGAGGAAGGCGTCGGCGTCTGCGACGGCTTCTGCCAACGGATCGAGGACGGCAAGCTCGGCCGCGAGGTCCTGTTGGGCAACAGCCGGGCCCAGGGCGATTGTGGACCGGTAACGATTTCGGCGAGTCATCGACTGCGTTCCTCCTGCGGGAGCGTGAAGCAGGATCTTCTGGAGGCGACCCTGACGCTGCGATCCCGCAGCGACCGGCCCTGCGAGGTCTTCTGCGGCTTCCTGACGGGCATCCGACCCTGTGCCAACGCAGGCGACCAGCAGGTATATGTGCCGGTCTCCGCAGCGGGATTGCGGGACCCCGACGACGACAAGAGACGCCGACAGAAGGATTGTCTCACAACCGTCGGGACAGACGGCTTCCTCGCCCACTACCTCGAGCCCCAGGCGAGCGATCCACGACAATCGACGACCCGCGCAGCACTGCTGGCACCGGTGGTGGATATTTTCGCCGACGCCGGATCGTGCCATGTCGCGTTGTTCGGGTCGTCGGTGGAACCGGTTCTCTTCCAGGCGTTGCAGGGCCCTTCTTCTCGGGCGTGGCGGATCGGCCGGCGGGTCCGGCTCGAACCCGGCCAGTCTCAGGTTTTCAAAGCGTACCTGCTCCTGCACCACGGCGACGCCACCGAGGCGTGGAAGGCATTCCACCGATTCGGCCACCGCGAAGATTTCCCGGCCCTCGCATGGCCTCGCGATGTCCGCGTTCACTACTTCGATTTCCTCTCGTCGGCCGAAGCGGACGGCCCTCGCGGCGGCGGCTACGATCTCGACCTGAAGCACTTCGGCGAATTCCATGTGGGCATGGCGACGCAGCATGGCTACTACCTCTCCTACGGCGACTTCATCCACCCGGACCGCAGGGAGTGGAAGGCGATGCCGAACGACGCCGCCGGGCCGGTGACCATGAGCATCGAGAGGATCAAAGCCCGCGTCGATGCGACGCGCCGCGCTGGCGTGCATCCTGCGATCTACATGCACTACACGATCCTGGACGAAGGGTCCCCGTTGTTCGAGAAGATGAGGGACTCGATCCAGGTGGACGCGGCGGGCAATCCGATCGGCTTCGGCTGGGAAGGGCCCGACGTCATCAAGAAAACCTGGAGAATGTCCCCTGCCTCGCCGCAATGGCGCGATCATCTGGTCCAGCAGGCTCAGTGGATCATGGAACTGCTCAACCCCGATGCGATCGTCCTCGACGAGACGTTCACCGCCTGGGGCTGGGACCATCACAAAGAGCACGGCGGTCCCGTCTCGCCGGGCGGCATCGACCTGATGCGCAGGCTCCGCGCCGTGGTGCGGTCCTTCGGCCGCGACAAGGCGCTGTTCGCCAGCGACTGCTCGATGGGCAACTTCTGTCTCTGGGGCGACGGCGAGTCCGGCGACCACTGCTACGACCGCCTGCTCGGCAACGACCTCTATCGCAAGCCGCCGATCCGCTACATGGCCGCGCTGGGCGAAAAGGCCTGGCTGCCCTGCGCCTGGCTGTACAAATCCCTCTGGCCGGCGCAGGTAGACCTCGCCCGCAAGGTCCGAGCGGCCGTCGGAGTCACCAACGGCTGGGGCGACAGCTTCGGCCTGGCCCGTCTGCCCGAGGACGCCAAACAACAGATGCTCCACGACATCGCGACGCTATAAAAACAAGAGCAGGTCTCCATGCTCTTTCGCATGAAGACCTGCTCGGTTGTGTCGGTGACTATGCGGATGGGTGATCAGGCGCCGGCGGGCACGATGTAGATCTCGACCCGGCGGTTCTTCGGATTGCCCTTCTTGCCCGCGGCGTTCGGCTCCAGCGGACGGTACTCGCCGAAACCGCGAGTGCTCAGACGGGTCGCCTCGATGCCGTTCTTCTCCATGACTTCCACGACGGAGATCGCCCGATGCGAGGACAGGTGCCGATTCGTCGGGTGCTTGACCCGCGTGTCGGGCTTCTGGATCGGCATGTCATCCGTGTGTCCGGCCACGATGATGTGGAACTGCTTGGCCTGCTCGCTGTTGAGGATCTCCGCGAGTTTCCGCACGGACTCGGAAGCCTGGCTCGTCACGACATCGCTGCCCTTCTCGAAGAGCAGATCGCTCTTGAACTTGACCAGACCCCGGCTGGCGTCATATTCGACCATATCGTTGCCCTTGGCGAACTCCTCCAGCGCATCGTTCAACTCCACCGGCAACACAGAGACGCCCATCAGGCGATCTTGCATGGACTTAATCAACGCTTCCTTCTTGGCAATATCCTCCTCGAGGGCCGCGATCTTCTGGCGAAGCGTCTCGACCTCAACGCCGCCGGTGGCGTTGGCTGCATCGAGCTGGCTCTTGAGTTGGGCCAACTGCAACTGGGCCGCCTGCAACTGGTTCTCCAGCTCCGTGATGCGGTCCGCCTGGATGCGGTTGCGGTTCTCCAGGTCCTTCATTTGCGAATTGCAGCCACTCACGAACGCCATCCCGACGAACAGGCCCAGAACCACCAGGACGGTCGACAGTTTCACGCTCCGCATTGCCCAATCCTTTCCAAGAATGAAAATCCGTTTTGCAGAGAGTCCCATAAGAACCGAGCGGATCGCTCAGGATCTCGACGCAATCCAGCGGCACACAGCCACTCTGGATGCGGGATGTTAATAGAACCGATTTACAAAAGCTCGTCAAGGGCAATTTGGGGAATCTCGCCGGCAATTGTGCGCGACTCGCGACATCGTGGCGTCACGACAGGAGATGGAGATACAGACTCATTGACTACGCAGCGGCACAATGGGTAACATGTCTTGCTTTCCAGAGCTCTTCAAAAATACCTGGAGTGAGAATTATCCCTGGATGGACAACATTATGACCAAACATCTGTTCTCTTTCCTCCTCTTGTCGTGTGCCGGGCTGCTCCACTTCGCGACCCAGACCGCAGGCTCCGTTGACTCCGATTTTTCCCGCCTGACCGATGGGATGCACAACGGTAGCACAGCCCGGCCACCGGTGATCGGCGCCTGGTTCTGGACGCAGAAGGACCTCGAAGCGGAGGGCTACAAGTCCTTCCTCGATGCCGCGGCCGCGTCGTCACCGTACACGCTCCTGTCCACTGCGTGCCGCCGGATCGAGGTCGTCGACCCATGCTGTCACGCCCAGGTGGACAAGGCCGTGCGCTACGCCGCGAAGCTCGGGTTGAAGGTCGCCCTCGAGATGGACATCCGCCTGGCCCGACAGGCCTTCCTCGCCAGGTACCCCGACGAGCAGCAGGAAGAACTGGTGCTGCAATTCGTCGACTTCCCCCAGGGCCAGCCTGCCGAGACAATCTTCCAGGGTGTCGACACGCGCGACCACATGAACGGCAGCCTGCCGGACTACGAATGCCTGGCCACGCGGCTGGTCCGGGTCTATTCGTTCGTTCGAGACGAAGGCGGCATCGACCCGGCCAGCGTGCAGGACATCACCTCCGACGGCGTCACGGCCACCGTCGACGGGCCGCGAAAGCTCACAGTGCGTCTACCCGCCCTGTCGGATCGCAGCGTCTGCGTGATCGCATCGCACACGTACCTCACGCCCGATGTCTTCGCGCCGCACTTGATCGAGTACCAGCGAGACATCATCCGACAATACACGGACGTGCCGCTGGCGGGCATCATGAAAGACGAATGGGGCTTCCCGCCCGACCACTCGGGCAACCCCGCGCACGACCGCTACTGGTACTCGGCCGCGATGGCCCGCGCGTACTCCGAATGCTCCGGCGGCAGGGACCTCATCCGCGACGCGCTGCTGATGTGCGCCGGCGAGAAAGGCCTTCAGCGAGAGCGTCTGGCGGCGATCAACCGCTACTTCGTGATGTGCCGCCAGCGCAATGTCGCAATCGAGGACGACTATTACCGGGCCGGCAAGGAGTCCTTCGGCCAGGACGCGTTCATCGTCACGCACGCCACGTGGACGCCGTACCCCGGCCCGCAGGAGTTCCGCAAAAACGGCCTGTCGTGGTGGCAGGCAACGCGTGACATCGGTCAGACGGACGAATCGACGCCATATCCTTGCCGGACGTCGCTCGCCAAGCGATGGGGCTGCCCGCTCTGGTACAACCAGTTCTACGCCCGCGAGACCGCGTTGTACGTGCAGGAGCTGTGGGCCGGCGTGCTCGGTGGCGGACGGCTCAACGTGCACCCGCTCTATCCGCGCGAGGACCTCAAGACCGGCCAGCGAGAGACGCTGCTGATGCAGAGTGGCCTCATGGACGGAATGGCGAGAATTCGTATGCTGGATTTCATCACGCGTGCCCCGCTCGACTGTCCGGCGGCCGTGGTGTTCGGCCACGCCTGCGCGATGAACTGGGCCGGGCCGTCGTACAACCGCGTCGGCCTGGAGATCGCCTCCGCCCTCTGCGCCGAGGGCTACCCGACGGACCTCGTCCCGTCCAGCCTGGCCGAGAGTTCCACGCTGCGGATCGACGACGACGGGTACGTCTGTCTCGGGCCGCAGCGATACCGCGCCGTCGTGCTCTATCGGCCCGAGTTCTGCGGCCAGCGTGAGCTGGCGTTCTTCCGCCGTGCCGCCGTCGGCAAGACGGCGATCTTCCAGGTCGGCCCATGGACGTGCGATGCCAAGGCCCGTCCGCTCGACGTGGCCGGGCAATTGGGCGACAAGATGCAGCACTTCGACGACGACAATGCCTGCGCGGCCGCGGTCAAGCACCGGCTCGCGGAGGCCGGCGTCCCTCGCGTCACAGGCTGGACCGGCGCCGCCACGCACCCGCGACCGCCCGTGGCCGGCTTCGCCACGCTGACCGACGGGACGTGCCTTCGTGCAGCCGGGCGGGACAACCCCGCCGGCGATCCGATTGCCGAGACATTCACCTGGCAGGGACATGCCGTCGAGATCGACGCGGTCGGCCTCGCGGCCATCCGCTTCGACGCCGCCGACACGGTGATGGCATTCGCCGCCGGGGGACTCAAACGCCTGAAGGCCGGAGCTCTGGAGATCGAGCTTCCCGAGCGGGCCGACGTGGCCTTCCGCCGCCGGCCGGACGGCGTCTGCGAGGGTGTGATTCAAGGGCTCTCGGGCGACATTCCCGCACCGCTGCGCACGATCACAACCTCCTGGCAGCGTCTGGCCATGCCCAAACCATACGCCGAGTCGGACGAGTCGAAATAGTGGAATTCCATCGCGCCGGTCCATCTGGCTGGCCGGGACGACGAGATCGTGCAAGGCGGCGTCAGCCGAAGCGGCCGGTGATATAATCTTCGGTCTGCTTGTTGCTCGGATTGTTGAAGATCTTCGCGGTGCGGTCGTATTCGATGAGTTCGCCCAGGCAGAAGAACGCCGCGTACTCGCTG
>ENA-UPTA01003262-UPTA01003262.1-activated-sludge-metagenome-genome-assembly--contig:-NODE-3262-length-16068-cov-4.509586_pt1 | contig 16068 bp, 8 predicted proteins | sample MGYA00238184_ERZ773361 | MGnify/ENA primary metagenome ERZ773361 (study PRJEB29100, sample SAMN05720205) | activated sludge metagenome | isolation source: anaerobic digester from wastewater...
GCGCGTGCTGGTGCTCGGTCGCATCAACGGCGGCAAGGGCGAAGACCTGCTCGCCGACCTCCTGCCGCGGTGCGATCGGCGCATCGAGTTCCTGCTGCTGGGCGCGGGTCGCGCCGGCATGCGATTCTTCGGCACCGGCGGCGTGCACCTGCGCATGGACTATCGGCGCGAGGAACTGCCCGGGCTGATCCGCCGTTTCGCGCCCGACCTCGCCCTGATCCCGGCCACCGTCGCCGAGACCTTCAGCTACACCCTGTCGGAACTGTGGAGCCTGGGCGTGCCGGTGCTGGCCACGCGCATCGGCAGTCTGGCCGAACGCATCGAGCACGGCGCGAACGGCCTGCTGGTCGAACCTTCGCCCGAAGCGGTCGCGGCGGCGCTGGCCGGACTCCTGCAAGACCGCATGCGCCTGATCGATCTGCGTACGGTTCGCCCGCCGCGAACCCTGCGCGACATGGCCGCCGACTACGAGGCGGTGCTTCCACGCCAGCCACCGGCGCAGGCACATCCGACCGCGAAACCGGACCCGACCCGGTCCGCCGAACTCGGCGCGCTGCGCGCCGAGCACTCCCGCGCGCGCGCGGCACTGTCCGGCGCCCGGTCGCGGCTGGTCGAGCTGCAGCGCGATATCGAAGAGCGCACGCAGTGGGCCGACGGCCTCCAGGCCCAGCTCGATGCGCGGACCCGATGGGCGCACTCTCTGCAATCATCCCTCGAAGACGAACGCCGGCACATCGACTGGCTCCGCGAGGAGCTCGCCCAGCGCACCGTCTGGGCGCAGTCGCTGGAATCCAATCTCGACACCGCCCGCGGCGACCTGGCCGCCCTGCGCACGGAGTTCGAGGATCGCACCCGCTGGGCCTTGGCCCTGAAAGATCAACTGGACATGACAGAAAACGAGTTGTCGCAGCTGCAAACCCTGAACCAGCAGATGCAGACGCAAACCGACAGCGACCGGCGCGAACTGGAAGAGCGCCGCGAGGAAATCGCCCAACTGCGCACCGCCCTGCTTTCCGCCATGGCCCACGGCGAAACCATGCAGCGCGACCGTGACGCCATCCTGGCCAGCCGCAGCTGGCGCATGACGCGCCCGTTGCGCTATGCCTTCCGGCTGGCGGGCACGATTCTCACGCGGCTGAAGTTCCGCCTGCGGCGCCTGGCCAATCTCTGGTCGCGCACGCGCATCAGCCTGCGCAGCCGAGGCCCGCGCGGCACCTGGCACCGCATACGGCAGGAGCTGCGACCTGCGCCGCAGGTCACGCCCATGAGCCTGCCCGAGACCGGCAGCAGCGTGGAGGTCGGCGACATCGCGCTGCCGGCGAGCGATGCGCCCGCGGTCAGCATCGTGATCCCGGTCTACAACCACCTCGACGCCACGCTGGTCTGCCTGCGCTCGCTGGCGCAGACGAAGAACGCCACGCCCCACGAGATCCTCGTGGTGGACGACTGTTCCAGCGACGAGAGCTCCACCGTGCTGCCGAAGGTCGCGGGCCTTCGCTACCAGCGCAACGAGCGGAACCTGGGCTTCATCGGCGCCTGCAACGCCGGCGCCGCCAACGCGCGCGGCAAGTACGTCCTTTTCCTCAACAACGACACCGCCGTGCAGGACGGCTGGATCGACGCGCTGATCGGCACCTTCGGCGAGCACCGCGACGTGGGTCTGGTCGGCGCCAAGCTGGTCTATCCGGACGGCCGCCTGCAGGAAGCCGGCGGCATCGTGTTTTCCGACGGCTCGGGCTGGAACTACGGCCGCTTCGACGATCCGGCCAGGCCCGAATACAACTTCGTGCGCGAGGTCGACTACTGCTCGGGCGCGGCGATCGCGCTGCGCACCGAACTGTTCCGCCGCTTCGGCGGCTTCGATGCGCACTACGCACCGGCCTACTACGAGGATACGGACCTGGCCATGAAGGTTCGCCAGGCCGGGCTGCGGGTGCTCTACCAGCCCGATTCGGTGGTGGTGCATTTCGAGGGCATCAGCTCGGGCACCGATACCGCCAGCGGCACCAAGCGCTATCAGGTGGTGAACAAGGAAAAGTTCTTCGAACGCTGGAAGGACGCGCTCGCCAGCCACCCGGACCCCACGCGTACCGCGCCGCAGGACATCGTCCGCGCGCGCCAGCACCGCGACCGCAAGCAGGTGCTGGTGATCGACGCCACCACGCCGCAGCCCGACCACGACTCGGGCTCGGTGCGCCTGTGCAACATCCTGCGCCTGCTGCGCGAGGACGGACACGCGGTCACTTTCTTCGCCGACAACCGCGCCTGGGTGGAACGCTACACCGGCAACCTCCAGCAGATGGGCGTGGAAGTGCTCTGGCACCCGCACCTGTCCGATCCGGTGCGCTGGTTCGAGGAGAACGGCCGGCGACTGGACCTGGTCTTCGTCTCGCGCCACTACATCGCCTCCAGCTATGTCGACCTGGTGCGCCGCCACGCGCCGCGCGCCACGCTGGCCTTCGACACCGTGGACCTGCACTACCTGCGCGAGCAGCGCGCGGCGGAGCTCGCCGGCAGCGACGAAATGGCGCGCGCCGCGGAAAAGACCCGCGAGCAGGAGCTGCGCCTGATCCGCGACTGCGACGTGACCCTGGTGGTGAGCCCGGTCGAACAGGCGCTGCTGGCAAAGGAGGCACCCGGCGCGCGGGTGGAGGTACTCTCCAACGTGCACGAGATTTTCGGGCGCCGGCGCGGTTTTTCCGAACGATCCGGCCTCATGTTCATCGGCGGCTACCAGCATCCGCCCAACGTCGATGCCGCGATCTGGTTCGCCCGCGAAATCCTGCCGCGCGTGCGCGCCGAGCTGCCCGATCTGGTCTTCCATCTGATCGGCAGCAAGGCGCCGGCCGAGGTCAAGGCGCTGGGCGACCTGCCCGGCGTGGAGTTCCACGGCTTCGTGGAAGACATCGAACCCTTCCTCGACGGCTGCCGCCTGGCGGTCGCGCCGCTGCGCTACGGTGCCGGGGTCAAGGGCAAGGTCAACATGAGCATGAGCTACGGCCAGCCGGTGGTCGCCACCGGGATCGCGGTCGAAGGCATGTACGCCGAACCGGGCCGCGACGTGCTGGTGGCCGAAACCCCGGAAGACTTCGCCGCGCAGGTGCTGCGCGTCTATCGGGACGAGGCGCTGTGGACGCAGCTTTCCGACCACGGCCTGGCCAACGTGGAGCGGCACTTCTCGTTCGACTCGGCGCTCACCTCACTGCGCCGGCTGCTGGGCGAAGCGCGCTGAACTATCCGCCGCGCGCCTGCTCCAGGCGCGCCTGCAGCGAGGGAAGTTCGCGATTGGACGGATCCAGTTCGCGCGCCTGATCGAAGGCGCGCATCGCCGCCTCGATCTCGCCCGCCCCCAGCCGCTCGCTGGCGAAACCCACGAGCCGCTGCGCCAGGCGCTGGCGCGCCGGCCCAAGGCGCGCATCCGCGCCGGAGACGGCCGCCACCACCTCCAGCGAGCGGCGCGCCAGGCCAAGCTGATTTCCCACCATGGCCTGCTCGAAGCGCTGCATTGCAAGGTCGGGAAGACCGGCCAGACCGGCGCGCGCCTCGCCGTTGCCGGGCGCCCTGGACAGCACCGCACGGTACAGGTCGTAGGCGCTTTCCCCCGGAGGCGCGAGGAAGCGGCCCGCCTCGGCCGCCTCGCGCGCCCGCCGCAGCGTGTCCGGGATATCCACATTGCCCTGCATCTCGACCTGCGTGGCCTCGAGCCGCAGGCGGCGGTCGCGCACCTCGTCCAGCCGCCGGCGCGCCGGGCGCAACCCCGGCAGATCCGGCGCCAGCCCTTGGGCGCGATCGATCAGGGCCTGCGCCTCGTCGAAGCGGTAGTCGTCGACGCGGCGCGAGGCCTGTGCCAGGAGCAACGTGGCGATCTTGCGCAGGCCTTCGAGCGCGCGCGGCTGCTGCGAGTCGGTTGCAAGGACCGCCCGGTAGGCCTCCAGCGCGTTGGGCTGCTGCGGCGCAACCAGATGACCGCGCGCCAGCAGCGCGTCGGCCGCATCCAGCCGGGCAGAGAGATCGTCGGCGCGCACCTGCCGCGCCTGCGCCAGGCGCGCACGCGCGTCGGGCAGTCCCAGATGCGCCGCATCCAGCGCGGCGACGCGTTCGATCAACGCGGAGCCGGCTTCCATATCACCGCCGTCGATCCGCTCCCGCGCCTGCGCCAGCAGCCGGTCGAGCGCAGCGCGCAGGCCCGCCGCGGCAACCGCGTTGCCGGCGTCCTGCGCCAGCGCCTTTCGATACAGCGCGACGGCGCTGTCCTCACCTGTGTCGATGCGCCCGGCATCCAGCGCCGCACGCGCGGCATCGAGGTGCTCGACCAGCTCGGCCTCGTGGGCAGCCGCCGCCTGAAGGCGAGAGGAAAGCTCGGCCACGTCGGCGGCCGGCAGCCCCAGCTCGGTCGCTTGCAGCAGAAGTCCGCGCGCGGGCGCGGGATCGCCCGCATCCAGCGCTCGCCTTGCGGCATCGACCATCGCCCGACCGACTTCGCGCAGGCCGCGGCGCGCGGCGAGGTTGTCGGGGTCCTGCGCCAGCGCGGCGAGATAGAGTTCGCGCGCGCTGTCGGCGGTGCCTTCGAGATCGCCGCGCTGCAGCGCATCGTCGGCGGCCAGCAGCAGGCTGTTCATGCGCGTCACGGGCAGGCCCGCGCGCAGCGGCTCGCGGAACAGGTAGAGCGCGCCGCCGACGAGGGCCAGCGCGAGCGCGGCGACCAGCAGCCAGCGCGTACCGCGTCCGGTGATGCTCGCGGCGCCCGCGCGGGCACGGGCCGGAGTCCGCAGCACTTCATCGATCCTGCCCAGACGCGGCTCGTCCGGCACAGGGGATGCGCGGCGAACGGTTTCGGTGACCGGAGTCACGCGCGTTTCGCGCAGCTCCGGAGAAACCTGTTCGATGGCGCGGATCGCCGCCGCAACTTCCGCACCGGACTGATAGCGCTGCGCGGGATCCTTGGCCAGCAGACCATCCAGCAGCGGCTGAAGCCAGGCCAGTTCCTCCGGCAGGCGCGGCAGCGGAGCGGTGATGTGCATGATGCCCACCGCCAGCGAATCCTCGGCCTGATAGGGCACTTTCCCCACCAGCAGCTCGTGCAGCACGATGCCCAGACTGTAGAGATCGGCGCGCCCGTCCAGCGGCAGTCCGCGCGCCTGTTCGGGGCTCATGTAGTGCGGGGTGCCGATGATCGCGCCGGTGCGGGTCATGCGGCTGGCGTCGGCGGCGTGGGCAATGCCGAAGTCGGTCAATACCGCGCTGCCGTCCTCGCGCAGCAGGATGTTGTCGGGCTTGATGTCGCGGTGCACGACGCCGTGCGCACCGGCGTAGTCGAGCGCAGCTGCGATCTGGCGGGCCACGCGGAGCGAAAAGCCCACCGGCTTTGCCTCGCCGGCACGCCCCATCACAGGGCCGCCGGAAAGGAATTCCATTGCGATGTAATGGTGGTCGCCGCTGATCCCCACGTCGTGCACCTGCACCACGCCGGGGTGTCGCAGCCGCGCGGCGATACGCGCCTCGCGCAGGAAGCGTTCGCCGAACTGCTCATCCCCCAGCAGCGCGGTCGACATCACCTTGAGCGCAACTTCGCGTTCCACGGACTGCTGGACCGCCAGATACACGGTGGCCATGCCCCCGCGCCCGAGCGTCCGCACGATCCGATAGCCGGCAATGTCCAAATCTTCTCCCTGCGTCGGTGTGGACGGGTCTGGTGAAACGCGGACGCCAGCGCCCATCCTTTCGGACGCTGGCGTCCGCGCCCGCGCAAGCATAGCAAGGCTCGCCGCCGCGCCAGCACGGATCGCGACACGCATATCGGCGGTTTTGCACCGGAGTAAACTCCGACTGTAGCCTTGTTTGTTTCAATCCCGCCGTCCCGCGGCGGCCGCTTACGCAGGTATGGACCCTTGCTGACCGATCTCGCCCTGTCGCCGAATCCGCCGCGCGAGCTGCGCGCCGACGCCTGCATCTGCGGAGCCGGCCCTGCGGGCATCACGCTTGCGCTGGAGCTGGCGCGGCGGCGCCCGGACTGGCACATCGTGCTGCTCGAAGGCGGCGGCAGCGGTGTGCCGTCCGAACGCGAGCGCCTCCTGTACGACGTGGGCGTCGGAGAAAAACCCTACGCCGTCGCGGCCTCGCGCCGCCGCATGCTGGGCGGCACCTCGGCCCACTGGGGCGGCTGGTGCAAGCCGCTGGACCCGGAAGACTTCAGGGCGCCCGCCGACTGGTCGGTCCCGGACTGGCCGATCACGCCCGAGGAGCTGGCGCCCTTCCTGGTCGCGGCGCACCTGTGGTGCGAGATCCCCAGCGACCGCTACGATCCGGCCGAGGTCCGCGCGCGCCAGCCGCGCCGATTCCTGGAGCTGCCGGCCGACGGTCCGGTCTGCGAACGCCTGTTCCGATTCAGCCCACCCACGCGCTTCGGGACGCGCTACCTCGAAGACCTGCGCGGACAGGCCAACCTCGATCTCTTCCTGCACGCCAACCTCGTCTCGTTCGAGCGCCGCGGTGACCGCATCGTGTCTGCCAGCGCCAGCCCGCTGGGAGGGCGTCCCATCCGCATCCAGTCCGAACGATTCGTCCTGTCCCAGGGCGGGCTGGAAACCACGCGCACCCTGCTGAATCTGCGCGGTGATGCGTCCGATGACGGCGAGGGGCTTCGTTCTCCTCACCTGGGGCGGCACTTCGCCGATCACTACGGCGTGCGTCCGGGAAGCATCCTCGCCTCCGAAGAACTGGGCTATCGCCGCATCACCGATCAGGAAACGGCAGTGATGCCGGTGCTTGCGCCCTCGCCCTCCGCACTGGACCGCGCCGGACGTCAGAACGTCTGCCTGATGCTGGACCCTGACCCGGGCAACGCTTCCCTGCCCACACCCTATGCCCGGAATGCGGCCCTCGGGTTCCTGCCGCGTGAATTCCTCAACTACCGCGCCCAGATGATCGTCGAACCTCGCCCCAACCCCGACAGCCGCATCACCCTGACCGACGCGCGCTGCGAGCTGGGCCTGCGTCGCGCGCGCCTGGACTGGAAACTTGACCCGCGCGATGTGGAATCCGCGCTGGGCTTCTTCAATGAACTCTCCAACCTGCTGGCGCAGACCGGCCAGGGGCGCGCCCGCCAAACCTATCAGGCATCGGCGGCGCAGCTGGCATCGGCCATGGGTGCCAACCACCACCTCGGCACCCTGCGCTTTTCCCGCGACCCGAAAGACGGCGTCACCGATGCCGACGGCCGCCTCCACGACATGGACAACCTCTACGTGCTCAGTTCCGCGCTGTTTCCCCGCTACGGCTATTCCAATCCCACCCTGACCCTGGTGGCACTGGCGGCAAGGCTCGCCAGCCGCTGGTCTGCGCAGGCACCAGAGGCGCAGCCATGATCACCCGACGCGACCTGTGCGTGGCCGCTCTGGCCGCAGGCGTTACCGCAACCGGATTCCTGGCGCCCTGGAGCGACCTGCGCGACTATCTTCTTCCGGCATCGGACGGCAGCGGTCTGGGACGCACGTTCGACTTGATGCTCGCCGATCTGGACGGCACCCAGGGCGTGGGGCGACTGGTCGCCGAGGGATGGCCCGCCAAAGGCGAGGCGAATGCGCTCATTGCACGCCTGGAGGAACGGCTGGAGGGCCACTTGCGCGACCCTTCCGCGCTTCAGGCGCGTCTGGGCGAACTGGTGCGTGAAGACTTTTCGGCGGCTCGCACCTGCCGCGTCGATGGCTGGCTATTGAGCCAGACCGAATGCGATCTGGCGGGCCTGCGCTGGCATTTCTTCGGCAATGCCGCTGTCCCGAAGCAGGCATCCGCTGACGTGCAGCCATCTGCCGCAGCCCCGGCAGCAACGACGGCGGCTGCGGCAGCGCCTTCCGACACCGAATCCGGCGCCGCGCAAGCTCCCGCGGCGGCACCGCCCGCAATCGTGGAAGTCACCGACTGGGGCCCACGCACCACAGAACAGGGATCCCGCTTCAACGTGCAGCCGGACGGCCACAGCGGCCTGTGGTTCGTGGCTCCCGGCGTCCCGAGCTGGATCAAGATCCGCATCGACGGCCAGGAAAGCCCCACGACCATCACCGAAAACGGGCTCACCTCCGGCCTCTTCGGCAGCCTGCAGGATCGACTGCTTGCAACACCAGGCAACTATCGGATCGAGCTATACGACCCGGTGAAGGATATCGCCCAGCCGATCGGCGAACTGGTGGTGCGGCCCTTTTCCGAGCGGGCGGTCAGGCCGGACGGCTCGCGTTCGGCGGTGTTCTGTCCGGTGACCAGCTGGGGACCGACGGAAACCACCGCCGGAACCGCCGCAAACGCCCAGCCCGACGGCGCACAGGGCATGTGGTTCCTCCTTCCCTGCGCGCCGAACAATCTGCAACTGGTGTTCGGCGACGATCGCCTTCCGGCCACGCGCACCGACCGCGGAGTGACCGCGCGCGTTCCGCTCGCCCTGCTGGGGTCGCCGCGCAGCGTGCCGCTGAAACTCCGCCACGAGCGCAGCGGTGAGGAGCTTGCCGTCGGCATCTTCGAAATCCGCCCCTGAGGCCGCTGCACCCTGCACCGCAGCGCACGCCAGCGCGCTGCGGCAGCAATCTGGCAAAATCGCCATTCCATCGAGCCAATGCGCGATGTCGTCCTTGAAGGAGAACCCCGTGTCGCCCGCATCTTTCCCGCATCATTCCCTGCGCCCGCGCCTGCTGAAGCTGGCGGCGGTGATCGCCATGACCGCTGCCGCAGGCGCCGCGCTGGCCGCCCATCCCGGCAAAGTCGATGCCGGGCCGAGCTTGGCGGATCGCGTCTACGCCAACGCAGGCCAACCGGGAGAATCCTTCGACGGATTCATCGTCTACTATCGCAATGACGCTCCCGCCGGCGCGGAAAAATCCGCCGCTGCGGCGCGCACGCGCAAGACGCTGGATGCGGACCTGTCGCGCGTCGCCAAAGCCTCCGGCATTTCCGCCCGTCACGAGCGCCAGCTCGCCACGGGCGGTCATCTGGTCCGGCTGGAAAACAAGCGCCTCGCCGGAGAGCAGGCCCGCGCATGGATGGCCGAACTCGCCGCCAATCCCGACGTGGTCGCGGTCGAGCCCAACGCGCGCGTCTTTCCGCTCCTGGTCACGAACGATCCGTACTTCCACCTCCAGTGGGGCCTGAGCGATCCGCTCGGCGGCATCTCTGCCAACAGCGCCTGGGACACTTCCACCGGCACAGGCATCGTGATCGCGGTCGTCGACACGGGCAGCACCCCGCACCCGGATCTCGATGCCCGGACCGTTGCAGGCTACGACTTCATTTCCAGCGCCGAAACCGCTCGCGACGACAACGGCCGTGACGACAACCCCAACGACGAAGGCGACTGGGCCGAGGCCGGCGACTGCGGCCCCGGCGAGCCGGGCTCGAATTCCTCCTGGCACGGCACCCACGTCGCCGGCATCGCCGCGGCGCAGGCCAACAACGGCATCGGCGTGGCAGGCGTCGCCTTCGATGCCAAGGTCCAGCATGTGCGTGCCCTCGGTCGCTGCGGCGGAACCCTGGCCGACATCGCCGACTCCATCATCTGGGCCGCCGGCGGCCAAGTGCCCGGCATCCCGACGAACGCGACTCCCGCGCGCGTCATCAACCTGAGCCTGGGCGGCGAAGGCACCTGCGGGCCGACCTACCAGAGCGCCATCGACCTCGCCAACAACCGCAACTCGGTGGTGATCGCGGCGGCGGGCAACGACAACGAGCACCTGAACGAGCACCGCCCCGCCAACTGCGCCGGCGTACTGACCGTGGGAGCCAGCAACCGCGCAGGCTCCCGCGCCTCGTACTCCAATTTCGGCGAACGGGTCGATCTTTCGGCCCCGGGCGGCGACTGCGAGGACTGCGAAAGCGACGTCCAGGACCTCATCCTCTCCACCCTCAACAGCGGCGAGCAGACGCAGAACGATGCGGGCTACTACTACATGGCCGGCACTTCGATGGCGACTCCGTATGTTTCCGGCGTGGCGGCACTGGTGCTGGCGCGCAAGGGTTCGCTAACGCCCGCGGAGGTGCGCACGCTGCTGCGCGACACCGCCAAACCGTTCCCCTCGCATTGCGTCGGTGGCTGCGGCGTGGGCCTCCTCAACGCGGAAGCCGCCGTGCGCGCTGCGGCCAACCAGGCGATCTCGCGACTGCCGATCAGCGTGACCCGCACCGGCGTGGGCGCGGGCAAGGTCACCAGTTCGCCCAACGGCATCGACTGCGGCAACCGCTGCTCCACCCAGTTCAACAAGGGGGCCGCCGTGACCCTGACGGCCACGCCCGCCACCGGCTCCGTCTTTTCCGGGTGGTCGGGAGCCTGTTCGGGAGCCGCGCCCACCTGCACGCTCACGGCCGACCACGCGCACTCCGCGCTGGCGCAGTTCAAGGTTCCGGTCACCGGGCTGAGCCGTGGACAGTCGGTAGCGTCCCTGTCCGGCCAGGGCGGCATGGCACGCATGTACTCGCTGCACGTGCCTTCCGGTTCGGGCACGCTCAAGTTCCGCCTGAGCGGGGGAACCGGTGATGCCGATCTCTACGTTCGCCACGGCGCCGAACCGACCGAGAGCGACTACGACTGCCGCCCCTACCTGCACGGCAACAACGAGGTCTGCGAATTCACCGCTCCGCTGGCAGGCCCCTACTACGTCATGGTGAAGGGCGCACCGGACTATGCCGACGCCACCTTGAACGCGCACTACGTCGTCGGCCCCGGTGGTGGACGCACGGTCGGCGTGGACGCCCCCATGACCGGCATCTCCGCTCCGGCCGGCGGCGGTCGCTACTTCAAGATCGATGTGCCGCAGGGCGCCACGAATCTGTGGGTGACCACCCGCGGCAATCAGGACCTGGACCTGTTCATGCGCCGTGGCGGCATCCCCGCGCCCGACTGGAGCGAGGAATTCGTCTCCGGAAATCCCAGCGGCAACGAGGAAATCCACATTCCCAATCCGCAGCGCGGCATGCACTACCTCCTGATGTACGCCTACGACAGCTACAGCAACGCCACGCTGCGGGTGGGCTACACCGTCGCCGGCAAGCAGATCGTCATCTCGCAGGCCGGCCTCGGCGCCGGCACCGTGGCGGTACGTCGCGTGGCAACGGGCAGCGTGATCAGCACCTGCGCCGGCTTCCCCTGCTCCGCCGGCATTCCGGAGGTGACCTTCGATCTGGTCGCCACACCGTCCACCGGATCGAACTTCTCGGGCTGGACGCCGAGCGAATGCGACTCGGTGACTTCGCTCGGCGACTGCCGGGTACGCGCCTCCAGAGTCCGCCCGGTGACCGCGCACTTCACGGGAGCACCGACCCAGCCGACGATCACCGTGAACGCGGTCGGGGAAGGCAGCGGCATGGTGCTGGTGCGCACGCCGGGGAGCGACGCTCCGCTGGCTACCTGCACCAGCTTCCCCTGCCGTATCGCCCCATCCGCCACCACCTACGAACTGGTGGCGATCGCCGCACCCGGCTCCCGTTTCACGCGCTGGATCTCACCCACGATGGGCGTGCCGGCCTGCACCAGTGCCACGGCGGAAGGCTACTGCCGCCTGCAGCCCACCGCCTCGATGTCGGTCACGGTCAACTTCACCCACTGATTCTGGGTGAATTCCGGATCCGCGCGGCCCACGCCGCGCGGATCCGTTTCCCGCCTCAGAACTCCAGGTCGAGCGCCGCGCAGAGATAATCGACCAGGGGCGCGAGCGTGATGAAGTCCGCCTCCAGCTGTTCGCGCAGGCCAGGGCCGGTCATGGCCGCGTCCTCGATCGGACGCCACAGCGTCCAGCTACGCAGCCGCAGATCCTCGATGCAGGAAAAATCCGCCGGATAGCCCTGCGGACCGCGCCGCAGCGAACCCTCCCGTTCCAGCACGAAGCCGCCGCCCGCGCACGGCCGGCGCACCGCCGCCTGCCAGCTCGCCGGATTGTCGAAGAGGAACTGGCGGATGCGCCGCTGCACCGCAGGCTCGGGCTGCCAGAGGCCGGCCCCGACGAAGCTCGCGCCGGGCTGGAGCTGGACGTAGAACGAAGGTGAAGGAACTTCGCGCCTGCGCGCGTGGAAAAAGCGCGCGCCCTGCCAGACCTTGTAGGGCGACTTGTCGCGGCTGTAGCGCGCATCGCGGTGGATGCGGAACAGCGAACCACCCTGCCTGCGCGGATCGGCGCGGTAGTGCGGGCTGATCTTCGCCAGCACCGGCTGCAGCTCGCCGATCAGCGCCAGGAACGGTTCGCGCACACGGGTTTCATACTCGGCGCGGTGGGCCTGGAACCAGTCCTTGCGGTTGTTGGCGGCCAGCTCGCGCAGGAAGCGCAGGCTCTCGGGACCGAAACAGGCGTCCGAAGCACCGCGCGCAGCAGAGCCGGCCGGCGCGCTCACGACGCCTCCGCGCGAGCGAAACTCTTGCCTGGCGTCGCCAGCTCGCGGAGATAGAAACGCTCGATTTCGGCCACGCGCGCATCGATGGAAAAACGCTCCATCGGATAGCTGCGCCGCGCCGGGCGCAGGGCATGAGCCTCGCGCAGGGCACAGGCCAGCGCATCGGGATCCTCAAGAGCCAGCAGCGGCGCACCGATCACCTCGGACAGGTGTCGCGCACCCTCGCTGGCCGTGGACAGGATAGGCAGGCGCGCGTTCATGGCCTCCAGCAGCACCAGCCCGAAAGGCTCGCGCCGCGCCGCGCTGATGAACACGTCGAACGCGGCCAGCCAGTCTTGCGGCGCACTGACGAAGCCGGGCATCACCACCTCGCGCGGTGCCGCCTTGCGCAGAGCCTCGGATGCTTCTCCCTGCCCCACGATCACCAGCCGCGCATCCGCCGGCAGCGCGGCGCGCTTCCAGGCTTCGATCAGCAGGTCCAGCCCCTTGCTGTGTTCGACCCGGCCGAGCGTGCCGAACACGAAGGCGTCGGGCGCAATGCGCGCCTCGGCACGGATCCGCTCACGTGCATCGGGCGACTCCGGCACGACGCAGGTCCAGTTGTCGATCTGCACGCTGTGCGCACGCATGGCCTCGGGAATTGCCGGAAGCTGCCAGGGCGCAATCGCGATCAGGGCGTCCAGTCCGGCGTGCTGGCGCGCCTTGTAAGCCACATGCAGGCTGGCCACGCGCAGACATTCACCCGACAGGCCATGCAGCACAAGGCAGGCATCCCCTAGATGCGCATGGGCCACGTCGGGATGCAGGCGCCGCACGATGCGGCGCGCCTGCCAGATCGGGGAAAGCAGCCCGACCGACTCCACGCGCACCGCCGGATCCAGACGATGGGCGATGGCATCCGGGCGGTCTTCGGTCGCCACCCGGCGCAGCACCATCGCGACCTCGTGGCCGGCCTGCGCTTGGGCGTTGGCCAGTTCCACGGCATAGCGTTCGCTGCCGGCGAAGCGGCGCGTGAGGATGAGGTGGACAATACGCATGCAAGACTCGTGCGTCCGCCGCTCCAGGCGGCGGACGCCGGTGGATGTCCAGGGGTCAGGAAATCGAGGCGCGGTAGATCGACTCGATCGAGGCATCCAGCGTCCGGTCGAACTCGGCATCGCTCTGCTGCGCGCTCAGCCCCTCGGTCAGGGCGCGGCTGAAACTGGCGATGACGCCCGGATTCTTCGCCAACAGCTCGTTCGACTTCTCGCGCGAATAGCCGCCGGAAAGCGCCACCACCTTGAGCACGCCGGGGTGTGCCACCAGTTCCGAGAAGAAACCGTCGACGCTGGGCAGGGTCAGCTTGAGCATCACCGGCGTCGCCGGGTCGAGGGTGTCCAGCCGCGCCAGCAGACCCTTCTTCAGCTCGACCTCGATCGCGGCCTTGTCGGCCGCCTTGATGTCCACTTCCGGCTCGATGATGGGCACCATCCCCGCCGCCAGCACCTGGCGCGCCACTTCGAACTGCTGGTCGAGCACGGCGGCGATGCCGGCCGGGTTGTTGGCCTTGATGACCGAGCGCTCCTTGGTGCCGAACACGCCCTTGGCCTTGGCGCGCGCCAGGAGGGCGTCGAGGCCGGGGTTGGGCTTCATCAGCTGCACGCCGTCGGCCTCGTCCATCAGACCCTTGTCGATCTTGAGGAAGGGCACCACGCCCTTGTCTTCCCACAGGAACTGCACCGCGCCCTTGCCGGCGAAATCGTCGTCCATGGTGCGTTCGAACAGGATCGCGCCGAGGATGCGCTCGCCGGAAAAGGCCGGGCTGGTGACGATGCGCTCGCGCATCTGGTGCACCCGCGCGAACATTTCCGCATCACCCGAATACGCGGATTCGTCGATTCCGTAGAGCTTGAGCGCCTTGGGCGTGCTGCCGCCGCTCTGGTCGAGCGCGGCGATGAAGCCCTGGCCGGATGCGATCTTGTCACGCTGCTGCGGGTGGATGGCCACGATCCCTGTCTCCTGTCGGTTATTGAAGGGTGAAGTCAATCCGCAATCTTACCGGCTCGCGATGAAGTCCGCAGCGCGGTGCGGCCCGCGGATCGGCCGGTTGAGCAGGCCGCTGCACGACCCGGAAACATCGCCCGCCGACGCGCCGCAGCGGGTACGCTGTGGCCTGCACCTTTCGAGGAATTCGCGTGCATCCACCGTTCGCAATCGGCGTCACCGGCGGCATCGGCTCGGGCAAATCCGCGGTCACGGCGCGCTTTGCCGCGCGCGGCATGCCGGTGTTCGATGCCGATCTCGTCGCCCGCGAGCTGGTCGAGCCGGGCCAGCCTGCACTGGAGGAAATCGCTGCCGCCTTCGGCGCGCACCTGCTCGCCGCCGACGGTCGTCTCGATCGCGCCGCGCTGCGCGCCGCCGTCTTCGCCGACCCGGCGGCGCGCGATCGATTGAACTCGATCCTGCACCCGCGAGTTCATGCGCGCCTCCGGTCGATGGCGCGGGCACCCGGCCCGGCCTGCTGCCTGGTGGCCGTGCCGCTTCTGGCCGAATCCATCGAACGCTACCGCTGGCTCGACCGCATCCTGGTCATCGACGTGCCGCGCGAAATCCAGATCGCGCGGGCGATGCAGCGCGACCGCATGGACCGCGCTGCCGCCGAGCGCGTGCTGGCGGCGCAGGCCGACCGATTCGCGCGCCTTTCCGTGGCCGACGACGTGATCACCAACGACGGGCCCATCGAGAACCTCGACGCCGCGGTCGCGCGCCTCCACGCGCGCTACGCCGCGATGGCCGGGCGCAGCCCCGCACGCCGGGCGCAGGCATTCAACGGGCGTTGATGCAGCCGGGGGAGCGAGGGGGTATCATTCGCGCCCACTTTTGATCCTTTCATCCGAATCAAGGGATAGACAACCAGATGAGCAGCCACCTCTTCACCTCCGAATCGGTCTCCGAAGGTCATCCGGACAAGATCGCCGACCAGATCTCCGATGCCGTGCTCGACGCCATCCTCGCCCAGGACCCGGCAGCGCGCGTGGCCTGCGAGACGCTGGTGAAGACCGGCGTGGCCATCGTCGCCGGCGAAATCACCACCTCGGCCTGGGTCGACATCGAAGAGATCGCCCGCAAGGTGATTTCCGACATCGGCTACACCAGTTCGGACGTCGGCTTCGACGGTCACACCTGCGCGGTGATGAACCTGATCGGCAAGCAGTCCACCCACATCGCCGCCGGCGTGGATGGCGCAGGCAAGAGCAAGAAGAAGCCCGAAGAGCAGGGTGCGGGCGATCAGGGCCTGATGTTCGGATATGCCTGCAACGAGGCGCCCGAGTTCATGCCCGCACCGATCTACTACAGCCACCGGCTGGTGGAGCAGCAGGCCAAGGTGCGCAAGAAGAAGAACTCGCCCCTGCCCTGGCTGCGCCCGGACGCCAAGAGTCAGGTCACGCTGCGCTATGAAGGCGACCGCATCGTCGGCCTGGACGCGGTGGTGCTGTCCACCCAGCACGACCCGTCGGTCAAGCACAAGGAAATCGTCGAGGGCGTGTACGAGCACATCCTCAAGCCCGTGCTGCCCAAGGAATGGCTGGAAAAGCTGCCCAAGAGCAAGGTCCACATCAACCCGACCGGCATCTTCGCCATCGGCGGGCCGATGGGCGACTGCGGCCTGACCGGGCGCAAGATCATCGTCGACACCTACGGCGGCATGGCGCGCCACGGCGGCGGCGC
>ENA-UPTA01003270-UPTA01003270.1-activated-sludge-metagenome-genome-assembly--contig:-NODE-3270-length-16053-cov-28.850294_pt1 | contig 16053 bp, 20 predicted proteins | sample MGYA00238184_ERZ773361 | MGnify/ENA primary metagenome ERZ773361 (study PRJEB29100, sample SAMN05720205) | activated sludge metagenome | isolation source: anaerobic digester from wastewater...
TGTTTTCCAGAATCGAACGGGCTTCAGTAGTCATTTATCGTTAAGAATCCTTTCTATTTTCAATGGCAATAATAATATCTTTAGTTACCTTCCGCTTACCTGCTATCGCTCTTTCCAGATAATCACGTCCGAGTTCTTGTTGCAGTTTTTCAATCTCTTTGATGGTTTCGTTTAATTTGTTTTCAGCGGTGGAGAAATTGCTTATTCGGCGCAAAGAATATTCCGAATGCGTTCCGTAATGAAGAATATCTTCCCGCAATATCCGGAGAAAATCTTTGTATGGCATTAGTGCTTCCGCTTGCACATTATTAATCAGTGTGCCCAATTGATTGAGCGCCCGCTGCTCAAGGCTTTGTTCATTAGTGCCGCCCGGAATATAAGGTTTATAATTTCTGATGGAGTCATAAACCGCCCAGAATTGTTTGCTGAGCGGTAATGTTTTTTCATCGGGCGCACAAGCAACTTGATCAAATACATCTTCAAAAGATTTCTGACGGGGCACTGACTTACTGTCACCGTATGGCAAGGTAGTCACGTACAATCTACCTTTCTTGTAAAACACCAAAAGCTCATTTTCTTTGTATTGTTTGGCTACTTTCACACGCGGTGGATAATTTGGCAGATTTCCGATAATTTCAGGATGATCTTTCTTAATCTGAAGAAAAGCCCTTAATGCTTTGTTATAGAAACCCTCTTCTTCCTGTTTGTCGGGATTTTGCTGGATTCGTTTGTAAAGTCCGGCGGGTGTCGGTTCCTCATCCACATCAAATATTTTAGCATCTTCTCCCAAGGCGCTATGAATCAGAAACATTTTATTTTGGGCAATTTCGCGGGATTTTACCAACTCAGCTCCTCTTTCAGTTGGAAAAAAGTTTATGATGTAGAGTTCATTAAAGACTTTCTTGCTTATACGATTGATACGACCCACACGCTGAATGACGCGTACAGGATTCCAGGGAATGTCATAATTGATGACCATGCCGGCTCGATTAAGGTTAAATCCTTCAGATAGTTTATCTGATGTGAGTAATAGTAAATAGTTATCGTCCTGCTCTTGGTATGAGGCGTCAAAGTTTTTATTAATCTGATGGATTTTAGAAGCTGATAGATCACCCGCGACAACAAGTATTTTTTCACCGAATTGCTTCGTTAACGCTTTTTTTAAATATAAAACGGTATCCACATATTCGGAAAAAATAATTACTTTGCGCTGCGGTTCGCCGCCAGCTGGCTTTTGCGTAAGTTGTTTTTTGACATTTTCAATCAGACAAGCCGTTTTAGGGTCTTGCTTGACCAAATCCAATTTGTTTAGTTCTTTCAGAATTTCGTCAAATAAATCCAAATCAGACTGAATGTCTTTTTCAAACTTATCGCGCTCTTTAAAATCTTTTAATTTATAACGCTCATGATTTTTGGGATACTCACCCTTATTGATTTTCTCTTCATATTCCTGCAACTGTTTCTCAATTTCATCGTCGTCGGCTTCGTATATCCGTTCAAGCAAATCCCTGTCCAAAATATATTCTTCTGTTTTATTAATGAATGTCTGTGCGATTGTGGTAATTTCTTTAAAGTTTTTAATACTCTGTTCAAACGCACCAAACGAACTCTCAAAGCGTTTAACCAGCATACGCCGCATAAAATCGAACAAGTTCCGCTGTTGCATGAATTGCCTGTTGCCTTTTTCATCCAGCTTTTCGACGTTCCCTTCTTTGTATTCAAATGGTCTGTAAATGGCGCCTTTAAATCGTCCACCCTCATCAAGATCTCCAAAATATTCTTCTATAATCCGATTGTAATATTGAGATTGTTCTTTCGTTAATTCGTACAACCATTCTTTGGGATCGGCGCATTTGGAAATTTGTGTTACTTCTTCTTTATAAAAAGGATTACCTTCCAAATCCAATCGGTTGCGCCGAATAGTTACAGGTTCAATGACATTGCGAATCTGCTTAGCTAGATAACGTGAGCGCTGGGCGACTTTCTTTAGATCAATATTATCTTCCTCAAAAAGACCTTTATAATTGTTTTGCGCTCTTTGACGTTTTTTATCATCCTTTGAATTACAATATTTCTTTATGTAACCCAAACGATCGAAGATTCCTTTGAACCCTCTAAACTGGTCAACAAGGTTACTATCTAGAGTTATAGTTGATTGCTTTGGCATGATAAACAAACTCAGCAGAGATAGAATATCACCAGGTCGGTTGTTAAAAGGTGTTGCTGTAAGTAGGATAACTATCTTATCTCTGCAAATATTCTTGAGTAAGTCATAATCTTTGGTATCCTGATTACGGAAACGATGCGCTTCATCGACAATGATAACTTCTATATCGTCCAGTTTTTTTACAAAGTCGCTTGTATTTTCCAAATCACCTAAAGAACGAACTTCCCAATCTATCAATTTGAACTGTTCAACATACATTTTCCAGCCGGACTTTAAGTTATTATCTCCTACCAGGCCGGGTGGACAAATAACGACACCGCGTTTGTTAAGTTGCTTGGCAATAGCACAGGCAATGATTGTTTTGCCCAAACCGACAACGTCAGCAATAATGACACCGTTGTAATTATCAATCATGTTGAGGGCCTGCTTGACGGCATCGAGCTGGTATTGATATGGTTTGTAGCCATTTTTTTCCATGATTGCGATAAGCGTATCACTGATTTTTTTCTGATCAAAAGAATCAAGGTAGGTTTTGAGGACCAAGCAGAATGCTTCAAACGGCGATACTTCTTTAATGAGCGTTTCTTTTTCTACTACATCAATCAGTTTCTTCTTTGTTTCTTCATATTCTGTAATCTTCACTGCCTCATTCCAGAGATTATCAAAATATTCTTCCGCGTCTTCAAAACCATAATCACTGATTTCTACATTAAATTCATTTTGTGTGGAAAGACCTGCCTTGGTTAAATTACTGCTGCCGGTTATGAATAAAGCATTTTTCCCCACCTGATCCTGTTCCAGTTTAAAGATATACAACTTGGCGTGATTTGGTTCGTATGTTTTTCGGATAATAAGTTTATCGGTCTTAATTAAATCGACGAAATACCTGACCTGCTGATAAAATTCTTCCGTGTCGAAGATCTCTGTGTTTAGGGATTTTTTTATGGACTCGAAAAACTTGTATGTCTTTTCTTCATCAGATGATTGATCCGTTTCAGCTTGTTCTATTAGGTTAAAGTTATAGCAATCTACGTTCAGGCCAACTAGAATCTTGATTGTAACTTCTGGATTTGTTTTCAGGGCTGAATAAAGTTCTCTGATTCCGGAAAAATAAAAAAAGCCAACAAGAAATTTCAATTCTTCACTTTTAGAAATTAACTCTACCAGTCGTTTCTTTAGATCGCTTTTCTTGTTGTTGGTGATGAAATTAGTCATAATATTGTCACTTAATCATAATGACAGTTTAATTTGCAGCTTTTTTATGGGAAATATGTCTGAAAACGCCGAAATACTAGCGTTAACTTTGAATTATCTACACCTTTTACGCCAAGGTGTCAAATATTGAAGATTATTACTTTTTGATTTTTTCTTCCGTGAGTGCTAATAATTTAGACGCAGAAAGCTTGAATGCCTTTGCGAGTTGATAGATAGTTATAAGCGAAGGCTGTTTATGACCACATTCAATCAGCGAAATGAAGCTCCGGTCGAGATTACTACGCTCAGCGAGTTTCTCTTGTGAAAAGTTATTTGATTTTCTGAGATCTCTTATTACTGCTCCAAATGCCTCTTCGATTGTCAAGTTCGCCTCCTGTTGGAAGAAACTTAACAGAATTGAAGATGTTATTCTGTTGACTATTGACAACAAAGCATTTATAAAATGACATATATAAAAAAGAAAATTTTTAAATAAGACTTTGTCATTAAGTATTTTGGAGAAGGATATGAGCGACATTAAACTTCTTGAAGATATATCACCGGCAAGACGCTGGGAAATGGAAACAACAAAACACGCTCTTGATGAATTATTCGGTCAGGTGCGACATTATAAAACAGGTAAATCTTACTCTGAATTACTTAAATTTGTAAGTCATTTCCATTTCTACTCGCCCTATAATGCGATGCTTATCCATATTCAAATGCCGGGTGCGACATTTGTTGCCCCTTCGCATAGATGGCTTCATGAGTATAATCGTATAATAAAAACGGATTCGCGACCTCTTGTCATACTCCAACCTATGGGGCCTGTGATGTTTGTCTTTGACGTAGCGGATACGGATTGTGCCCCGGGATTAGAACCTATACATTTACCAAAAGAAGTTGAAAAACCTTTTGAAATAAGACACGGCAATTTAGGTTGGGAACTTGAGAAAACAATCGAAAATGCCAAACGCGACGGGATAAGAATCATAAAACAAAAGCAGGGCTCGCAATCCGCCGGATCAATCCAAAAAATTAATAATAAAAATTTATCTGTGTCTTTTAGAACAGGTAAAGATAAAGATGGTAATTCTGTATATATTAATATTCCCGTTCGTTATGATCTACTCATAAATGAAAACATGAGTAAAGAGGCTCAGTACACAACAGTAATACATGAACTTGGCCATCTTTATTGTGGGCATCTCGGCACACCCAATGAAAAATGGTGGCCGGATAGACGAGGTTTGCCACAAGTAACCAGGGAATTTGAGGCAGAATCAATTTCGTATTTAATATGTAAACGCATGGGCATTGATACCCCATCGGATGAATACCTATCTTCTTATCTAGGGAAAGATCCAGACATACCAGACATTAGTCTGGAATGTGTTATGAAAACGATTGGGCTGATAGAACAGATGGGTAAACGGCTTCTCGGTTTGCGTAAACAAACATCAGATTCGGAAGAACAATCTCGGAAACAAGCTAAATCCCCATCACCGAAGCAGATGGAGATTCCGAAATCAATCGGTGAAAAAACAATGTTTGATTTTCGACAGGCAATCCACAGGTCAAACAGAGTCCTAAGTATGAAACTGAGGGACAAGAAGTAACATTAAATGAAGATCAAATTAAAAAATATTAAGCTATCTGGAGTAGGCTATTATGAAGCGCGTCGAAGTCCGCAGGATAATGAATTATCCCTTTTCCGTCTTTGCAGGCTTTTCTGAGGTTGAAATGAATAAAATACAGAATCGTGTGACTTCTTAACTGGACATTTTATGTGCTACTCAAAAATTGTGATCGCAATTGTGATAGCAAAACTTGGAAAAGTCATGGAATGGTTCATGATTAGGCCAAAAGGAGGTTGATGGGTGGGCTTTTTCAATAAATTACTTGGTTTTCGGTGGAGTCTCTATATCGTGAAAGATGAAAAACAACTTGTATATGCTATGCATGAAAACAATCCGATGAAAATGGTTGGGTATCTCATGCTGTATTTTGCTAATGGAAAGAATCCCGTTGAACCATGGAGTCTCTGGCTAAATTTCAATCACAAGCACAAAGCATTTAAACTTAATTCTGAACACTTCACGCCCGATGGTGAGAGCGTTACTCGAGTTCTTATTCAAAACATTGAAGCACTTGACCCAGGTTGGAAAGTGAATAGTGCTGACCCTGTGTTTGAGGATGCCATTACAAAGAAACGTCTTAATATTAATTCATACAATACGGAGCAGGGGCACATTGACTGGGAAGCAAAGATTCAACAAATGATGGACGAGATTCAAGAAAACAAGCCTCGCGAGGTTACGTTCTTTTCAGTGATGGATGAAGTCTTTGGTAAAAACAACTGATAAATCTCAAGAGGTGAATCATGGTAAAAAAATCAGTTTTTATTTCTTTGTTTACTGCAATCATGGTGGTGGCAATACTTCCATGCGATGCTAAGGCGGAGTACATCAGGACCGGTCCGGCGACGGCTTATGAATCCCATGGCTTCGGAATAAAGTCTGTTGACCGCCATATCATCGCAGCCATCGAAAAAGACGGCAATCTGTACGAGTTCAAGAATGAATGGGACAGGGTCGACAAATACAACCAATCTACGGACACTTGCACACTCTACACGAATAGGGGCCTCAGGATGACCACCCGACTAATTTCATCGACCAAGGATCCCATTCTTTTGGAAAAAACATCAAAAGGATACAGACGTATTAAAGCCGACTATGTCACGTTTCCTTGTATTAAGAGATAGAGCAGCGGCGGCAAAATTATATTATAGACGAATCACTCTGCGGTTTCTGCCGCAGGGGAAGAGACAAAATCATAAAAAAGGTTTGTATCTTTATGGAAAAGGCAGAAACCGTTCAAATTTTCAAGATATGTTTAATGATGATCATTTTACTAACTCTCTTCTCTTTTCTTTCCCCCTACGTAAATGCAGAAGTTTTTGGTGAATGCAGCTACCATGAATGCATATTAGATGAGATGCCAGGAGTCGAGAATGATTTTGCGGCAGGTCAAATTGCTCGATTATGTTACTCTAAATGTAAGGATAGATCGAAAAAAATAAAAACCAAATATAGTTTTTCTGGCAAAATGACCGCTGTAAAATGCACCGCAAAATATTCTAAAAATACTAAAAGCGAACGGGGATCACGCATGATCAATCATGCTTGTTATTCATTGTATCCAAGCGATTAAATTTCTCATATTATTTAGATGTTGGATCTAGGCCGCAGGAACCTGATACCCGACCAAATGATTTTACTTAGGGGCCGTAGGTATTAAATGGCGAAAACAACACCAGGGGCGACTATAACTCAAAGTGTCAAAATGCCACTTTGATAAATGCTTCCGAAAAACTTTCCAAAGAGCATGGCGTATCACCCCGAACAATTAAGAATGACGGCAAAATCGCGGCTTTTATGGATGCTCACCCGTGATACGCAGACAGTATAATGGAAAAACAGATACAGGAGAAAGTAGATGAACACGCCAGAGAACAGGAAGAAGAATACTTTGACAAACAGCGAGAAGCCCTTGCACAAGAAGGGATTGACGCCGGAAGAATCCAAGAAAGTAGCGAAAGCGTTCGCGCCGATCTTATTAACGAGATTGAGAATGAAGGGAATCTTACCGAAGAAAGAGCCTTCGGATTCAGAGACAACTTTGACACAAACGAATAAGCCCCAACATGATATTATGAATAACCCGACAATTGAAGACGATCCGAAAGATGTAGCGAGCTATTATTATAACCGTGGAAATGACTATGCTAAACTGGCCAAACACAAACAGGCAATAGAGGATTTTAAGAAGGCGATTGAGCTCAACCCGAAAGAAGGAGACTTTTATAGAAAAAGAGGTGCTTCATATTTTGTACTTGGCAACCACAATCAAGCAATAAAGGATTATGACAAAGCTATTGAGCTTGACCCTAATAACGCAAGTTTCTACTATAGCCGTGGATTTGTCCATGTTATTCTTGGCAATTATAAGAAGGTAATTGCGGATTTTAATAAAGTCATTGAGTTCAATGCACAAGATGCCGCAACCTATTATAACCGCGGAATTGCCTATAGTAAACTTGGTGATGACAAACACTCCATTGAGGATGTAAAAAAATCAGCTAAATTAGGCTTTAAAGGGGCGCAGGATTTATTAACAAAGAAAGGGATTGCTTGGTAAGACAGGTAGATATAATCCCCTTAGTGTCTTTTGCTCCCAAACTGTTTCATCATGCCGCCATTTTCAAAGCCGTTTTAAGCGCACGCTGATTGACCTGGGTGCTTTCGCCGAACCAGAGACTGCTTAGGGTATTATCCTGCGATTTTCCACGAAAATAATTTAGATATTCAGTTACGGCATTATATGCACCCCAGTAATTTTTGCCCGCTTCCTGGTGGCCTCTGCCGTTTTCAAAAAGATAAACTATATTCGGAATTAGTTCTCTACCGCCTTTATTATCGGGCAAGGAAAAAACTATCCGTATATAGCGTTCCAGTCCGTCGGTGTCGATGCCACTCTTCTGTAATTTCCGATATTGCTCTACCGTAGCGGCAAATTCCTGACGTGCTACTTTCATGGTATCTCTGACCGTTTCGAGATTGACTTGAAGATTTGACGTATGACGGACACGTAATAACTTACTTGCCCTTGAATCGTGCGCCATTGTCAAGGTGTTGTTGCAGACGACGCGGATGGGTGTGAAACCGACGCGGACAGAAACAGAGCCATCGTGCGCGTTGGATAGAAGAATGTAATGCGCCACGGAGTCTTTTTGATTTACATCCATGAGGCCGTCGCGGATTTTTGCCAGCGCCCATACCTGCCTGCCGCCTTTAAGGCTACCGGCTGTTTCCAATGACGCCTTGTTGTCATCAAGAAAAGGTTGAAACCAATCCAGCGCCTCATGGTTTTGAAGTGGCTTATAATCGGGCCCGACAATGCCCAGAAAAGCATCGTCAGAAGTGCGGCATACGGCAAAGTGATCAAGAATGCCTGCTTTAGCGCTGCCTTCAGAATTTTCAGTATAGACCCGCCGTAGTTCTACTTTCCAATCGAGTCCGGCAGCGATAAGCGCTTCACGGACGTTTATCTTCTTTTCCTCCGGAATCGGTGTGCCCAATTCATGCCAGGGCGTTTCCCCTACATACATCATACTTTCGACTAAATGTGCCATGATTGCCTCCTTTCAGTCCTTTCCTGTAATGATTCATTATGACGTTTTCAGCTTTTCTTTTATGAACTTCTTCGCCCAGTCGGCCAACGGCTTGCCCTTTATTGTTGGGCTAACTTTGGTAATTTGTTCATCCAGCCAATTCCGGCTTTTTGCTACAACACCTTCCCACTCATCTCTTCTGGTTCCAAAATTCAATTCCAGAAACGCAAGAATAATCGCCGTTGCTAACATTCTCAAACAATCAGGATGGTTTTTTACATTCATGTCATCTTTGATAGACTGCCATTCGGAATGAGAGATTTGCAAAGAATCTTCGATGACACGGTCAATATTGAATCCACCTCCGGCACACTGGAGAGAAAGGATTTTCAGTAGATCGTCATCTTTCATGGAATGCGTCTTTCTATCCGATGTCGGTTTCGCCACTCGCTGAAAAGGCCTGCTCAATATTCCACCGGCACGGCGCAAAAATGACGGCGTATAAATATCAGCCGGTTCCTTGGCATAGACATCCGCCATACATCTTATTGAGTACTGTTCATCAGCGAGTCGGGAATATCGGATAGTAGCGTCTCTTCTCATGTACATCGGTTGATCTCGCAGGCCATGCCAGCCGGAGGTCACTAAAGTAGGAACAACCCGGAGCACCATGTCCGAATCTGTTTTTTCCGTGTCTGATTTCTTTTCAATGCCGACAAAGCTGGTCGAGCGACTGATAATTCCGTATTTACGTGAAAGTTCTACAACCTCATTTTGTTGTCTGACTTCTTTTCTGCCGCGCTGCTGAGAACCTTCATGTGTAACGCTTCCTTCTTCAATATCCCGGATTTTTTCCCGCGCCCACAGCTTTGATATGGGCATTGTCTCGTCATTTACTGTTTCCAGATCAATATTCCACTTTCCCAATGTTATCCCTTGACGATCATATTGCTTAACTGTGACGCATTTACCCTTGGAATCGCCTTTTTTTATTTTGGCGAATATGCTGGTGGCCTGCCGCATAAAGGCAACGGGATAAGCAGGAGCCTGGTCAATCTTATTGCCGCAGTCAATTTTTAGATTGCCGATGCGCCCGGCAAGAACCTTCTGGAAAAGACGCAGGACTTTCGGTTCAATCCTTTCCTGCGGTGCAATCAGTTCCGACGCACCACCGGCAGCTCTTGCCACTCCTTTGATCAGAAACTCGTTCGTACCCCTTCCAATGCCGACCGTGGATATGGTCGTTGTATTATTATGGCGCTGAACCAAATCCATTACTTCGTCTTCGTTGCTGATTTCGCCATCAGTAATCAGAATAATATCCCTGCGGAATCCATCCGCCGGTGCTTCTTTGCAAATGTCCTCCAGTGGCGGCAGAATTTCTGTGCCGCCCATCGAAGCCTCCGTTTTAGAAAGATATTTCAGAGCTTCCTTCATGCTCTTTTCATTATATGGTTTGCTTGATTGATACAGATGATCAAAGCCATTTCCGAAACGATAAATATTGAACATCATGTCCGGTCTCAATGCCTTGATGAGGATTTCCAGGGCTTTTTTTGCTTCTTCAATTGAATCACCCTGCATGGAGCCGGAACAATCGAGCACAAAAACGATTTCTCTGCCCTTCGGCAAATAATCGGCTTGGCCTACTTCTGTTGCTTCATCCGGTGTAAGGTCGATCTGTAGAAAGGTCTCATCATGGTACTGGGATATATAGGCCCTGTTGCTAAAATTCTTTTCATAATTGATTGTAAGAATAAAGTCCCGATCCATTGAAACTTTGTCGGCGGAAAAGATGACATGAGCTTCATCATTTTTGAAACTGGTGTTTATTGCATGAGACGGTGATTCAATGGAAGCAATGGCCTTCCGGTTAGAAATATTCACATTTATCGTCAGGCCATAGGGAACCTTAAATGCAAAAGGCGGATTGACAAGATCGTTTACAGGTATGCCGTTTTCATCCACCTGCGAGGCCGGTGTGAAACGGGGCGATATGGTTGTGGGTAAAAAGAACCTCACTTCAGCATTGTAAGAGTCCAGAAGGGTAATATAAGTTATTTCAATGATTACACTGCTGCCGGGCTTGATGTTGCCAACAGACAGGGTAAAGATATTCGGGCGCTCTTCATCCATCAGCTGCGCTGTGTGCCCTTCAGCCAAAGCCTTGTCATAAAGCTCAAAGGCCTTTTCCTTTTCTTCAATTCTGCCTTCAACAATACGATCCTCGATTAGAGCCCTAAACCCGCAAACGGCGGCGTTCTCCGGCAGGGGGAATTTATAGACGGCTTCGATTGATTTTTTCTCTGTGTTCTTGAATTGCTGGGATATTCTAACTTTAGCTCCGCGCCCGGCTACGTCCGCCTGAATATCGACTCCGACAAGTGGTACTGCTTCGCCGTTTTGCTGAATCAAGATTCCTTCGACCCGGCTACTTTCATTCATTATTCATTTCCCCTTTCACTATGGATTTGGCAATCCTGATGATTTCGAGAACCTTTTTCGGTTCCTTGATTTCCATTTCCCTGCTGATATTGATCTCCATGCCCGGCACAATCTCATACCGGATCATAACTTCTCTGGAAGGGAGAACCGGCTCAGGCGCTTCCTTTTTCATCAAAGACACCATTGCCGTGATGCCGATGCCCTTTTCCTGAAATGATTTGATCCGTAACAATTGCTGAACTTGACTGTCATAATAAAAGCCGCCACGGCCGCGCCCGGCAGGCGGGTCAATTAGTCCTTCCTGAACATAGTAACGTATTGTTCTTCTTGTAAATCCTGTCAACTCACCAAGTTCTTCGATAGTGTATTTTATCTTTTCCATGATTTTATAATAACATCTTACTGTCATTATGTCAAGACTGAAGATAAAACTAAAAAAAGAAAGTCGATTATAGAAAAATATTGAATCTAAAAGATAGGAAGATGAATAAAAAAAGAGAAGGCTCGAATCATTCAGTCTGGAGGGTGGCCTCTTCCTTGTATTCCTAGCAACATACCTGAAAGCATGGTGGGCAAACCGGAGGGCCTTTCCGGAAGTCAGACTGAAAACTCAAGCCTTAGACGTAACGGGAAAGCTACTTCTGGAGGTCGCGCCTGCCACTGATTCCGGTAAATCAGTTCCGTTTTTTTCCACCAGTAACAAAGACCGGGCTGATGAAAACTGGCGCTCGGAAGAAAGTAGCTCGCTTACGCCTGATAATAATGTAGCACCTCAAAAAAAGAACGTCAATAGAGAAATAGGGATAGCCACTGTTTGGGGCTTTTATTTAGCTGTGCTAAAAAAAGAAGCCCACGCTGGGGGCCCCCGCATTATTTTATTTATTTAATAAAAATGAATAGTGTATTATGTTAACAAAATAAGAAAAATGAATTTCAGATATGAACGGTTAGATCTATCGCAGAGGCTTCTCGAAATGCATTCACGAATATTTCTGTTCAGAACTTTCACCTTGTTATTCGTAATTCTCTTTCTAGCGTGTGCCAGCATCCCCACTTCCAAAGCCGCCATCCGCACAGTAACCGGTACAGTCACTAAAATAGTTGATGGCGATACAGTTCACCTAACAACGCCGGAACAGACCAAACTCAAAATCAGACTATACGGAATAGACGCTCCCGAGACTGACAAAAGCAACAACAAGACAGGTCAAATTAATAAACCTGGTCAACCTTATGGTGAAGAATCAATGAACGCTCTGGCAAATAAAATCATGGGCAAAAAAGTAAAGGTTGATATTCTTGACATCGACAAGTACCGGCGTATGGTGTGCATGATTTATCTGGATGACAGGAATATAAACCTGGAGATGATCCGGGACGGTTATGCCGAGGCTTTTGTGGAATATTTAAAGCCTCCTTACCGGGAAGAATTTCTTGCCGCAGAGCGCGAGGCACAGTCTGCCAGGAAAGGAATCTGGTCGCTGCCGGATTATGAGAGGCCGAGAGTTTATCGTAAAAGATTAAAGATTAGTGGAGGAGAGTAAATAGATTTAGTAAACGAATTTAAATAGGGTGAAGATCTTGAAAATTGATAAACTTAAAAATTACAAAATCTGGAATCCATCAAAGGATGTTATCATTATAACCTATAATCCGGAACAGCGACGATTATATGATAATAATGACAAGCAATGCATCTATGAGCAATTTGAAAGACAGGTAGGGATCAACAAAGGAAACTTTGTTGAAATGGTCGCCAAAAAATATTTTGTCGATAAGGGATATTGCGTCGAAAGTTTCTACTATCTGGTGAGAAACCGCACCAAGAGAGAAGGTATGAGAGGTTTTCATAAAATCATGGTGGTCTTTGGGGAGGCCCAAGTCAGACAATGCATAGCAGAAGCTGATGCAACTTTTCTTTCATACGGCAAGAAAAGCGCCGCTGGCGATCCGGATCTTTTCGTTTACAGGAATGGATCAGCAAGGGATTGTTTTTTCGTGGAAGTGAAGGAAAACGACCCGATTCAGCCGAATCAACATATTCTTTTCCCAATAATTGAAAAGTATTTATGTCCCGTCTATATAGCAAGGGTCAGAAATATAAACACCAATATTTAAAATAGCAAACCCCATCAATCGCGTTTTACAGGCAAAGAATTATTTTTATGGCTGAAAAACTGGGCACCAAAGAAATAGTCACCGCTGAAGAATTGCTCATGTCCGAAGTAATCCAAATGGAGGCGCTAATCAATATCCTGGATAGGAAAGGCATAGTTTCCAAGCAGGAACTGCTGGAAGAAATGAAAACTATTCAAGCCAAATTACCTGTAAAACCAACCTAGACACTGCCTGTTATGACACCCATTGAATCCATCTACGAAATACGATCAGCCGTCATTGATCTCCAGCGATACCTGAACAATAAGAGTCCTGTGGTTGTACATAGGGCGCAAGAAAGATATGAACAGTGTGTGGACAGGTTTTTCAGGGAGAATGTAAATCACGTCAAACCGGAGCAGAGGTTACAATGTCTTGATGACTCAAATTACTTTTTAGAATTGATGAATACCATATTAGAAGATTACTACGAAGCGTCAGGTTGATATAATGTCCATTCATATCATTTCCAATTAAATAAGGAGAGAAAAGATCTGGAACCAGGAATTGTTCACTACCTCAAGACACAAAGAGAGCAGACTGGTTTCGCTTGAATGACAAGTCAAAAAAACCCCCTCAAATCATCCAGACCTTGAAGGGGTTTTTCCTGCGTTAACAGATCATGTTTTATTTAGCGGAGCTTAAGCATCCTTGTTTTTATGATCTTGTTACGATACTTCTTAGCTGACAATAACTTTTACTGCGTTAATAACCGGGTTGGTGAACAGGGCCATCAGGACGGCATAAAGAGCGAACACACCAACCACCTCGCCGACATACATCTTTTCATATTTACGTTTCAGAGAAACCATGATCAACCCGCCGACAATCAGGCATCCCAACTGGAAGAAGGGGAAATTGGTTGTTCCTGCTGCCGCGTATTCAGCAAAGCTGAAAGTTGCCGTAATCATAATAACTGCCGCTGCTACGATGATTGTTCCTAATGTTTTTTTCATGATCTGTTACCTCCTTGAGGGTTATTTGTTTATTTGCCTTTATATTAATGAAAATAGCGTGCCAACTTTTCAAGAAAATAAATAAAGATTGTAAAGTATTGATATTTGATATGAATTGGAAACAAAGATGACCTGCAATATTTATCTCATATGTTCTTTTTCCTCTATTTGTTTCAATGAAATGTTTAAAGGGTTGAACGATGTGTTGAAATAGTATGGCGACCACCCGGATAGACTGGTATGATAATTATTAAGGGAACTACTAACGATGGATGACGAGGTTATTTTAAATTACCTAGAAGAATTGGCCGAAAAACTGGAAATATTAGTTCGTGATGAGAATATAAACCTTGATGATGTATCCAGTTCCGGCGGCCTATGTCTTGTTGAAGGTCAATATATTCTGATTCTTAATTCCAAGACCACTGTGCAGGAAAAGATTCAGGTGGCGATAAAGGCGCTGCGGCAATTCGACTTGAATGATGTTTATGTGAAACCTCTTATAAGAGAACTGTTGGATAAAATATAAAAGGATCTTAAATGCCCATCCACATCATCCCCATAAATAAACTCAGTGCCGGTGCTCTAAAAGGAGTCATAGAAGAATTTATTACACGAAGCGGAACCGACTACGGGACAGTGGAAGCCCCCTTGGATACTAAGTTCAGGCAGGTCAAGAATCAGCTGAAGAACGGAACGGCTGTTCTTGTGTTTGATGACCAGACGGAGACTACTAATATATTTCTGGCCTATGATCCGGTGCTTAAGGAGATTGACACTGGAAATACTGACAGGCATTGATTAATAAAAGAAAAAATGTATAATTAATTTATCAAGCATAAAAACCACTTAGGAGGATACTAAATGAACAAATCTGATTTGATCGAAGAAGTAGCAAAGGTAACATCAACCAAGAAAGCCGCAGGTGAAGCTGTAGACGCAATGATTGCAGCCATCCAGAAATCACTCAAGAAAGGCAATTCTGTAACACTGGTGGGATTCGGGACATTTGATGTCAAGAAAAGAAAGGCCCGCACAGGCAGAAATCCCCAGACAGGCAAGGCCATTAAGATAGCAGCCAAGAAGGTTCCCGTATTTAAAGCCGGCAAAGGTCTGAAAGACGCTGTAAAGTAAAATTGTTCAAATGCTATTCATAAGGAGCTGCCTGTCATACTGATGGGCGGCTCTTTTTTTATTAGGGACATGACATCTTAGTAATATTTAATTGACATATAATTTTTCGTTTTTTATATTTAGCAAAACAACAAACAAGAGAACCGTATCATGTCAGAAAAAACCACTCCTTATATCGATGATTCTGGAAACGTAATAATCCCCTTTAATTCAGATCCTAAATACCACTTCTGGAAAGATGGCCAGCAGTTGTCAGTGACCTTGCAGGAGATGAAAATAAATGAAGACGTTTGGAAGAGGCACACTGGAAAACCGTTTCCTGGTGATGCGGCTTGAACCGAAGGTGTATTTGTTGCCGGTGATAGAAGTTCGGAGGGATAACAGATGAAGAAACTATTCAGTGTCCTTTTTGCAATGACGATCCTTATTGTCATTTCTTTTTCTGTCACTGATAATGCATTCTCTCAAAGCATGATACAAAAGATTGGCAAGAGGTGTCCCTTCGGATACACTTCTGACGGCAGTTATTGCAGGCCGTTAGCCGGTGCCAAAGAAGTGATTGCCAAGCTAGGGAGACGATGTCCTTTCGGATTTACTTCTGATGGTGATTATTGCCGCAGGATACAAAGCAAGCCGACACAGGTTATTCAGAAGGTTGGGAAGAGATGCCCGAAAGGTTTTACGTCTGATGGAGATTACTGCCGATCACTGAATTAGTTTTTACAATAAAGTTCATCGTAAAATAGAAACATAAATTTTTTAAGCACAACTTCCTGTATTCCACACAACATCAAGATCGAAGATTATACTGCCTTTCAGTACGT
>ENA-UPTA01003272-UPTA01003272.1-activated-sludge-metagenome-genome-assembly--contig:-NODE-3272-length-16049-cov-5.907340_pt1 | contig 16049 bp, 15 predicted proteins | sample MGYA00238184_ERZ773361 | MGnify/ENA primary metagenome ERZ773361 (study PRJEB29100, sample SAMN05720205) | activated sludge metagenome | isolation source: anaerobic digester from wastewater...
CTGGTAATCGATATGGATATCGGAGCTGGAAATAAAGGTGTGAATTCTCGGCTGTTCGGCGTGTTTAATCGCCTCCCACGCGGTGTCGATATCCTCAAAATTTGCACGGGCGAGTCCCGCTATCTGGACGCCTTTCACCATTTTCGCAATTTTTTCCACTGCCTCAAAATCCCCTTTTGATGCGATCGGGAATCCGGCTTCGATAATATCGACACCGAGCTTGACCAGCTGGTTCGCGAAATGAAGCTTTTCATCTATGTTCATGCTGAATCCTGGCGATTGTTCTCCGTCCCGGAGGGTAGTATCAAAAAAATAAATCCTGTCATTTTTCATCGTGTAGCTCCTGGTATGTGATTTATTGAAAAAAATATTTTTATTATAGAATGATCAAACCCGATCAGCGATGATAAGCATACGTGGGAACATATCCCTGCACCTCCTGAATATTAAAATAAAAAAGCCGTCACAGAGGGTTCTCCGTGACGGCCTGAATAATTACAGTATCTGTAAAAATTATATCACGATCCCCTCTCTACGGTTAGCCATAGGAATAGTAGGTTTTGTAGGGATAGAAGCAGAACTTTGTCAGGTGATATAGTTTTCATGTCTCTCATCGTTTGAATAATAACTGCTACCAGTTAATCCCGGTAATTTCAAGCTGTCAATATTATTTACGGTATAATGGGGAAATTTATTAATTTAAAAACAAAATTTTTTTACTCTGGGGGTGTTGTGTGTTTTGTATTTTGAGAACAAATGAAAAAAATTCTTGAAATAATACAAAGTTATAAATACATTGCAATAAATATAACAATGTTATATTTATTGCAATGTAGCAGATGAAGGGGGTCATGTTTACATTCAATAGAAGGATATTTGTTATTATATAAAGTGAAGCGGTAATCCAAAATTCTTTTCTTCCGTGAATGTGTCGTGAAACTGTTATACCAGATGGAGGGCAGTAATGATAAAGAGACTATCTGACCTCGAGCAGTATCTTCGGGAGCGTAATGTAAAAACGCGACTGGTTGTTGTGGCTGCTCAGGATGAAAATGTCATTGAAGCTGTCGTGAAAGCAAAGAAAACAGGAATCGTGGATGTCACCCTTGTGGGGAACCAGAAGATCATAGAGGATGTTTTCACACAGCATAATTATGATCTGTCGGGGATGGATATTATCAACGAAGAGAACAACTCCCTCGCGGGTGTCACCGCGGTAAGGCTTATCAAAGAAAAAAAGGCACATATTCTGATGAATGGACAGGAGAGCTATTTCGGAGCCTCACTTATTTCGAAACCGATACTCGATAAGCAGAATGGAATTGTAAAAGGAAAGACCATGTCCCATGTCGCGGTTTTTGAGCTGGAAAATTATCATAAGCTTGTGGCAATTACGGATGTGGCGGTGAATATCGCTCCCGATTTAAAAGCAAAGGCGGCAATAATCAGCAATGCGGTATTCCTTATGCGGCGGTTCGGCATTGAAACACCGAAAGTGGCGGTTCTTGCAGCGATAGAAGTGGTCAACGATAAAATGCCGGCGACTATGGATGCCGCGATGCTTTCAAAGATGGCGCAACGGGGGCAGATAAAAAACTGTATTATTGACGGGCCCCTTGCCTTTGATAATGCAATCTCGGAAAAGAGTGCACTGCAGAAGGGTATTATAAGTGAAGTTTCCGGGGATGTCGATATTCTTCTTGCGCCGGATATTGAAACTGCCGGGACGCTGTATCAGTCCTTCATGTTTTTCGCCAATGCCCATGTAGCGTCAATCACGGTAGGGGCCTCGGCTCCGGTGGTGCTTACCACGAAGCTGGATACCCTGGAAACACGTTTCAACAGTATTCTTCTTTCCGCAAGCACGTATCTTACATAGCGGGCTTATAGGGAAATGCCAGATAATAATGGAGAAGATATATGATTACAAAACTGTCAGATATATTTGTTAAAATTGGGGCCAGAAAGGACCGTAAAAAGATCGCAGTTGTCGCGGCCCATGACGAGCACGTTCTTGATGCGGTCACAGCGGCGACAAAACAGGGAATTGTCGATGCGGTTCTCGTCGGCGACAGGGAAAGGATACGTGAGATTGCCGATATCCACCAGTTCGATATTTCGGCATGTGAAATTATTGATGAAAAGGAAAATATTGACGCGGCAGCGTTGGCGGTGAGGATGATTCATGAAGGGACAGCGCATGTCCTGATGAAGGGACTTGTCGACACTCCGACATTCCTTCGTCCGATTCTGCAGCGGGAGGGGGGTCTTCGGACCGGTGATATACTCTCCTCCGTCGCGATATTCGAACTGAAGGGATACCATAAAATTTTTGCCCTCACCGATGGAGGTTTGAATATCGCCCCTGACCTTAAAACGAAGGTGTCGATATTGAGAAACGGTGTGTTTTTCATGAACCGGCTCGGTATTGAAATGCCGAAGGTCGCGGTACTGGGCGCGCTGGAATTCGTAAATGAAAGCATGACTGCCACCATAGACGGGGCACTGCTGTCGAAAATGGCCCAGCGTGGACAGCTGAAACACTGCATCGTTGACGGGCCGCTATCGTTTGATAATGCGATATCGGCGGAAAGCGCCCGGTTCAAGGGGATTGAAAGTGAAGTTGCAGGGGACGCGGATATCCTCCTTGCTCCGAATATCGAAACAGCGAATGTCCTGTACAAGTCATTTGTGTACCTCGCGAAGGCATCTCCCGCGGCTATCATTGTGGGGGCCTCTGTCCCTGTTATATTGACATCACGCGCCGATTCCGAGGTAGTGAAACTAAACAGCATATCCCTCGCGGCAAGTGTCGGTATGGGATAATGGATGCAATGGAAAAGAATAATTGATAAAGGAGATCGAAGAAAATAATGAAGGAAAAAATATTAGCGATAAATCCGGGATCAACATCGACAAAAATTGCAGTGTTCTGCGGTGAGGAATGTATTTTTACCGCCAATCTGAGCCATGGTATTGATGAGCTTTCACAAATTTCAGGATTTGAGGGACAGTATGAATACCGGAAGAAGGTGATTCTCGATGAGCTTTCGAAGGCGAATATAGAAATTTCCGGGTTACAGGCAATTGTCGGGCGGGGAGGTTTATTACGGCCCATACCATCGGGGGTCTACGCGGTGACAGATGCGATGAAGAAAGACCTTAACAAAGGATGGCTTGACTCCAAACACCCAGCAAATCTCGCAGCCCTTATAGCGGATGATATAGTGCGAACCATCCCCGGCGCACGGGCGTTTATCGCCGATCCTCCTGTTGTTGATGAAATGGACGAGATCGCAAAGTTGACAGGACATCCGCGGCTGCGTCGAAAATCGATTCTCCACGCCCTCAATCAGAAAGCGATTGCACGGAAACATTCGAAAGCGGTGGGAGTGCCGTATGAGGAGATGAATCTCATTGTCGCGCATCTCGGGGGAGGGATTTCAGTGGGAGCCCACCGGAAGGGCCTTATTGTCGACGTGAACAATGTTCTTGACGGTGACGGTCCCTTCTCGCCGGAACGAAGCGGAGGGCTCCCGGTGGGTGATATGGTGAAACTCTGCTTCAGCGGCGAAATGACGCAGGAGGAAATTCGGAAAATGATAGTGGGTCGTGGAGGAATCATCGCCTATCTCGGCACAAACAGCGCGCGTGAAGTTGAAGAAAGAATTTCAACGGGAGACCGTGACGCTGAACTGGTATATGACGCGATGATTTATCAGGTTGCGAAGGAGATAGGTGCGATGTTTACTGTTTTGCATGGTGATGTTGATGCAGTTCTGGTTACCGGAGGTATTGCCAATAGTGCGATGGTGGTTGATAAATTGAAGTCGCGGATTGAAAAACTCTCCACAGTGTTTGTGTATCCGGGAGAGGACGAGATGAGCGCTCTGGCGATGAACGGCCTGATGGCGCTCCGGGGGGAAGTGGCTGTACAGGATTATGCATAATGTTTTGGGAAGTCCGGCGCAGTATCGGGTGATATTGAATACTAAAAATGAACTGGATTATTGTAATAATGTGTGTGACCTCATGAGCAGCAACGAAATACCGGAAAAAATAAAACTAAAGCTTTACCTGAAAGTCCTGGAACTTTTTTCAGAGAAGGATTTTCATCAGGTGAATATCAGGGAGATCGCGAAAGAAAGCGGCATCAGTGTCGGTACTATTTACAAGTATTTTACATCAAAACAGGACCTTGTTTTTACCGTAATTGATGAATATCTCAGCGAGTTGAATGATCTTATAAGGATGCATATCCAGGGGATAGAAAACCCGAAAGAGATTTTCAGGAAGCTTTTCTGGGTGACCATGGATTTCTATGACAGAAATCGTGGAGTTGCGATTACAGGTTTCATAACAGTGCCGACGCGTAACTGGATGCAGAAGAACGCCTACCGCAGAGACGATATCCGTGAGGTCCTTGGTGATATTCTGGAAAAAGTGAAAAAAAACAACGGCATTTATCCTGACATGGATGTGCGGACCCTGAACAATCTGTATTTTATGTTCTGCAACAGGCATGTCCATGTGTGGTATTACCATGGGATGAAGTGGAACCTCGCGGATAAAATATCTGACTTTTTTGAATTATTCTGGAGGATAATGGAGCCCCGGGAATAGCCGAATATATCGTGATGAACTGAATGATAATAACAGTTCGGAATAGTGAAGGCTGAACACGCTATGCGAGTTTCAGCCTTTTTTGTACAAAAGAAGGAAGCTGAAATGCCCCTTTGTGGATGGCAGGGTTGTAATATTTCAATGAATCGGCAAAGGATGCAGTCCGGGTCTCATCGAGATTTTGTATCGGGTGGTATTTCATGGAACAGAATGTGAACCCGATAATTCCGCTGGGATACGTGGGAACGATTGTTGAATAATATGAAACCACAGGAAAATGCCGGCGGGCATAACCATTAAGGCGCTCAATAATATCCAAATGATAAAAAAATGATTCCGATTGTGTAACGGCAATACCAGTATCATGTAATGATTCTTTCATGGTGCGGTAAAATTCTTCGGAAAAGAGCACTTCCGCGGGACCAATGGGGTCGGAGGAATCAACGATGATGATGTCGTACTTGTTTTTATGGTTTCTCAAAAAATCTGCACCATCTTCCGTATATACTGTGACACGGCTGTCGGAAAACGAAGATGCTAATGCTGGAAGGTGCTTTTCGGATAACCGTATAACATCGCCGTCAATTTCACATATATCGACATTCCTAACAGAGGGGTGTTTCAGTACTTCCCGTATTGTGCCGCCGTCTCCGCCCCCGATAACACAGACGGTTTCAGGGTTTTGATGGGTGCACAGAGGTACGTGAGCAATCATTTCATGATAGGAAAATTCATCCGAGTCTGTTGTCATGATAACGCCGTCTAATACCAGCATTTTCCCAAAAGGTTTTGTCTGATATATTTCAATTCTTTGAAATTCCGAGTCGTATTGTTCAATGAGGTGCTGGATTTCAATCTTTAGAGTACGGCCTTTGTTGATTTCAAATTTTTCTTCAAACCATAACTGTGAGGGAACGGGCATTGTGCTTCTCCTGTAAAATAATACAGCCCCGGTCCCCACAGAGGGGAACCGGGGCTGTGATGTATAGGCGTATTTATTTTCTTAATGAAATGTTAATGTTAAAGTCAGTTCCTTTGAAGTAACTCAGCGTAAAGTGTGCAACGACCTCAGGATCGTAATACTTGCAGCTGAATACATCTATATACGCAGTGTTGGTCAGATTCGCGAAATGTCCAGATATAAGGGACGTTTCAATAAGCTGAACCATTGAATAACCGGCGACCTTTTCATCCTCGCCGAAATGTACAACCTGGGTTTCGCCGAAACGTTTCATTTCGATGAGATCACAGAGCTGTATAACATACTGCCGAATCATCTCTCCGTCACGGATGATATCGGAATCGCAGTTGTGAACGTCAACACTGCAATAGAGTCCCCATGCACCGAGTTCATTGTACTTGTCCAATGATGGAACTGTTTGAGTGGTTTCTGCTTTAGTCAACATAGCTTGCATTCTCCACCTCCTTAACTATTAAATTATCGTTGTTAGAAATATTATCCGGCAATATTCCCCGTTGGAGCTGGAAAATTGAGCATTTCTCCGACCGGAGCTCCTGCTTAATATGCTCGAGCCCGATTTGAGTGTCCAGGTCACCGCATGTGAAAACATCAACAGCAGCATATCCATATTCCGGCCATGTGTGAATGGTGAAGTGTGATTCCGCAATTACAATTACTCCGCTGATACCATAGGGGGAGAATTGATGAAAGAAAGGTTTTATAATCGTGGCCTTAGAAAGTTGGGCTGCAGCCATCATTACCTCCTCGATCTTAACGGGATCATTCAAAATGAACTCATCACATTGGAAGAGCTCAGCGATAATGTGTTTACCCAGACTCTCCATGGCAATTACCTCTCTTCTATCAAAATAAAACACACAAACGTGTGCCGTTGGAACCCTTTTTTAGAGGATCTGAAAATAAGGGATTTGAGCATCCCATCCGGACTGAGTTGTAAACTTTCCTCCGGGGTCAAACAAAAACAAATCCAAACCCGCAAAAGGGGAATGGGATTATCTCAAACTGTATAAATATACATTCCTGATAATTCACATAATGAATTGCCACAGGAAAAATAAATGAGTATAATGTCAAAAATAATAGTTAATTGGTGTAATCTTAATAGGCAGTCCCTATCGTATTATCACCCCCCGGTGTTAATGTAGAATCTACATTTTATGAATTTTTAAGGCGGTACATTTAAAAATTGTAAGTAAAATTTATCAAGGAAAAAAATTATTTCAATAAAAATAATAAAAAATTATTGATATCACTCTTATTCATGAAATTATCTCGAAATAAATTGTTTGAATTGAAAGGATGGTTTATTAATTGATAGATAAATTGAATTTCCGCAGTGTTTATACCGATACAGTCTCGTAGTATTCTGATAGCCGGATAAATTAGTTATTCACCTGTTCTATGATAGTATTGCAATGGAATGACTATGTTTTGATTGTTCATTATATGGCATATTAATATTTTATTAAGGATGTATCAATGGATTTTTTGAAAAGGCTGCACAGAGGAGAAACTCTCCTCCTTGACGGTGCAATGGGAACGATGCTCTTTGAGTTGATTCCGGAATATTCTGGGTCTTTTGAGCTTTTAAATCTTGAGCGTCCGGAAATAATCAGGGACATACATCGTTCCTATGTTGCTGCAGGAGCGGATATCATTGAAACGAATTCTTTCGGTGGCAATCCCCTGAAACTCGCTGAATACGGCCTGAGGGAGCGCAGCGAGCAGATAAACTGCGAAGCGGCACGAATCGCAAGGAGCGCAGCGGAAGGCCGCGATGTTCTTGTTGCCGGTGCGATCGGTTCGACGGGCCTGCTCATTGAGCCCATGGGTCCGGTAAAAGCGGAAGATATATATAATGGATTCTGTCTTCAGGCGAAAAGCCTGGCCATGGGCGGGGCCGATATCATTCTCATCGAGACAATGATTGACATCCAGGAGGCGCGTCTTGCCCTGATTGCAGCGAGGGAATGCACCTCCCTGCCGGTTATATGCAGCATGAGTTTTGAGGAAAACGGGAAAACTGTCTCCGGAACGGGGATGCTCCCGGCCTTTGCGACACTTGCGCAGTGCGGGGCGTCTGTGGTGGGGGCGAACTGCAGCATGGGGCCCGAGGGCCTCGGGGAACTGTATGCCCGGGAAATTGACACCCTGAGGGGTGTTGGGATTCCGTTTTCAGTATGGGCAAATGCCGGCATACCGGAAGTGATCAACGGCGTGACGTCGTACAATGTGGGGCCGGAGGATTTTGCGGACAGGTCAATGCGGATTGTTGACCTGGGAATATCTGTCGTTGGGGGGTGCTGTGGTACGACACCGGCGCATATCGCGGCCCTGCGGAAGCGTCTTGACGGGCACAACGGCACGAGGCATGAGTATTCACGCCGTTTCCATTACATGACAGGCAGGTACGGCGCTCTCGATGTTGACAGGCGGGAGGATGTTCTGAAAATCGGCGAGCGTCTTAATCCCACTGCGAGAAAAAAATTTGCAGCCGAGCTCAAGGAGGGGCAGAACAATTTTCTGCGCGAGGAATCGCGGAAGCAGCTGGAGGAGGGGGCGCACATTCTCGATATCAATGTTGGCGTTCCCGGCATTGACGAGGTAGCTGCGATGCGGCGCGCAATCGGAATATTATCGGGCACGGTCCAGGCGCCTCTCGCTATTGACTCCGACAACAGGGATGTTCTTGATGCGGCCCTCCTGATGTATCCCGGCGTGCCCCTGGTGAATTCAATAAATGGAAAAAAGAAAAGCATTGAAACGGTCCTGCCCCTTCTGAAAAAGTACGGTTCCTTTGTTGTTGCATTGTGCATGGATGATACCGGCATTCACCGTGATGCGGAAAGACGTATCGCTATCGGTGAATCCCTCATTTCGTACCTCGTGTCGGAGGGAATTGATGCATCGAGAATTTTTATCGACCCCCTGATCCTTACAGAAAGCGCGGAACCGGGGAGTGCGGTGGAGACGTTGAAGGTAATAGCGCACTTCGCAAAACGGGACATGAAAACAAGTATCGGCCTCAGCAATATTTCTTTCGGACTTCCGCAGCGTAAATATATTAACAATGCCTTTCTCGCGATGGCCTCGGAGCGGGGGCTCACGGCGGCAATTGTGAACCCTTCCGCAGTTCGGACAGGTCTTCCTTTTTCCGAGGAGGAACAGCTGGGAGCTGATTTTCTTACCGGCAAGGATCACAATGCGGTGCGCTACATCGCCCGTCTCGGCGGTGACGGACAGGGGGCGGCAGCGCCCGCAGCGGGAGTGGTTCCGGAGACCGGTGACCCTCTGGAAAAGATTTACCGCCTGGTGGTAGAGGGGAACTCCGATGAAATCGTTCCCGCGGTGGAGTCCGCCCTGGAAGCGTTCTCTCCGGAAGATATTATGAATTCGGGGTTGATAAAAGCGCTTGAGAAAGTGGGAGACTATTACAGTGCAGGTATATACTTTCTTCCCCAGATGATTGCCTCCGCGGAGGCAATGAAGGCCGGTTTTGCCAGGCTGAAACCGCTCCTCGCGAAGGACGGTGTGCAGAAGAAAGGCAGGGCGGTGATCTGTACGGTACGCGGCGATGTGCATGATATCGGGAAGAATATTGTGGCGATGATGCTTGAAAATCACGGGTTCGAGGTGGTTGATCTCGGGAAAGATGTTCCCTCTGAAGATGTAATTGCCGCGGTAAAGAAGTATGGTCCTGACATTCTCTGCCTTAGCTCCCTCCTCACCACCACAATGAACGAGATGAAGATTATCAGTGAAATGATAAAGGAACAGTCCCTGCCGGTCAGGTTGGTTGTCGGTGGGGCTGTGGTGAACCGTGAATACGCGGAGGCTATTGGCGCATTGTACGGGAAAGATGCCGTTGAGGGCGTAAAAGCGGCAACGAAGATTATGGAGGAAAAATGATTTATAAAGCCGAGGGGAGTTTTGAGAACGCAGTATCGATAGCGGGGGACATGGCGTATCCAGGATATGTAATCCGCGGGAAGGAGCGCTCATGTATGATCGATGCGGGGATCAATCTCTACGGGCCGCTGTATATGAGGACCCTTGAAACGATACTGGGCGATCCCGGGCGTCTGGATATGCTCTTTCTTACCCACTCGCACTACGATCATCTCGGCGCAGCGCCATATCTGTCGAGAATGCTGCCGGCCCTGGAGATCGGCGGTCACGAAAAAATTGAAGAGCTTCTTGCAAAGGAGAAGGTGCTGAAATTTATGGATACGCTGAGCGAAGTGCAGCGTGAAATGTTTCAGGAAATTGTAGGAGATGAGGATGTTCATCTTTCGCCCCTCCTGCTGGACCACAGACTAAAGGACGGAGACAGTTTTGATCTCGGCGGGCTGACCTGTGAAGTGTATCATACCCCGGGTCACACGAAAGACTCGATTTCTTTTTTTGTGCCGGAGATCGGGGCGCTTTTCCCCGGTGAAGCTGCGGGGATACCGCGGGGTGAACACTGTGAAGGTGTCCAGGTGGAGTTTCTTTCGTCCTATGGAGATTATATACAAAGCATTGAACGCGCGGCGTCGTTAAAGCCGAGAATGATCGGCATGGCTCACGCCTGGGTCCTGACGGGGGATGATGCCGCTTCTTTTTTAGAGCAGTCGTACCATGAAACTGAACTGTACCGGAAACAGATAGAAGCGTTCCTGAATGACTGCAGCGGGGACATCGATGCGGCGGTGAAAAAAATGGCCCTCGCTGAATATGATGAAAAGGGCGGTATCTATCAGGAAAGGAATGCCTATATGACAAATCTCAGCGCCCAGGTTGCACTTATTGCTTCAATGGGGAATATCTGTTCCCGTCTCTGATCAGCAATAGATTAAAATTATTATATTTATATGAGCCCCCTGTTTGTTGTTTGACAGGGGGCTTTTTTGAATTCATGTGATAAATAGCGCGTTATGGTAAGTTTTTGTAGTAAATAGTAGTATAAAGTAAATATTATTGTTGACATGTTTTACAGATATAATACGGTGTCAGAGTCTTCGGTTCCCCGTTTCTGCATTATGGCACGGATTTGTTTATTTGCAGCCGGTTATGCCGGAGTTGTAAATATAAAAGCAAGCTTGGCACTGTGTTCCGGACGCTGAATGATTTGTTAGCATAAAAACCCTCCTGCCAGAAGGTTGCTGTAATTATTCACATCATCCAAACCGGGGCACGGTGCCTTTGCATATTCAATACGGCGAACCATAACTGCATCGTTAACTTCTATTTGATATTTCGCAATAATGTATGAGTAAATATAATCATAGAGACGTGCCTCTTGTTCCTGATAGTGGTCATTATGCAATGATGCGTAATGGTGTATCTTATATCATGAAAAGCAGCTCCGCGAAGCATTCTTGTGTACTTAATTTCAGGACGGCTGTTGCCGGTTTTATTGTAATTATTCCCGGTTATGTGGCAACTCCTGTGTATCGGGTATGAGTACACCTCTTCACATAAAGACATGGCAGTTCTAGTATGGAAAAGCGAGGATTGCAGTCCCCCGAAGGGGAACCCTCGCCTTTTTTTGAGGAGAAGAAGATACTATACATGCGGTAGTGAGTAAAAAAACATAATAGATAGCAGCATTGCTGTATTTATTTAGAAAAAATCAACAATAAAAATCAATATGTATTGTAATTCAAATGAATGGGCAATTGAGAAGGGAGTCAGTTTATATAGCATCAAGGTCCTTTTTTTTCTATTTTTTCTTGACATCAAAGACCACATTGACATTATCGATTAGATTAATGTATACGACTTATTAGAATTATTTTGGTCTTTTGTTTTTTTATTTCTCAGTTTTTAGCGGATAATATTTTGAAATGTAATATTGTCTAAAATCTTACTACAAAGGAGAAAGTTTGTGAAACGATCATTACTTCTTTTCTTCTTGCCTTTCTTAGTGTTCACTTTCGTTTCTTATATCTTCTTTATAAAAGCCTGTGAATTTCCTTTTACCGTACAGGCCCAAAAATTAATTCCTTTTAACCATAAATCCCATATAACGAAATATCAGGCATCAGACTGTGAGCTGTGTCATGGATACTATTCGAACGGGCGATTCAAAGGAATACCGACGGTGGGTGAATGTAAGCAGTGTCACGATGGTACCACTGCTGCTGAAAAGGCAATGTTCAGGGGTTTTCAGGATAGTGACAGACCCTGGGGGTCCTACGCGCAACAGGCTGATCTGGTATATTTCAGCCACATCGCAGTCACAAAGAACCAGAAAAAAGCACTGTGTGCATCATGCCATGGGGATAAAGTGAATGCGATGACAACGGCAAGGACGGCGAGTATCAAGGGGCGTATGCCGATGGGGCAGTGTATGGACTGTCACACCGCTCTCAAGATCAGCAACAAGTGTCTGGTGTGTCATGATTAGATATTATCTGAATGGGTATTGATAAACTTTGCAAATGAGGTATGTGAATCCATGAAAAAGATTGAAAGAAGAGATTTCCTGAAAATGGCAGGTGGTGCGGTTTGCGGGGGACTCGTTGGAACTACATTCTCTGGTGCTCCCTTCCTCGGTTTTCAGTGGCTTGTTGAGTGGAGCCAGGACCAGTATGTTCCACCTCGCGGTGAAGAGAAATTCGCCAATAGCGTCTGCCAGCTCTGTGGATCTAATATAACAGTACGTAAAATCGGACAGAGAGCGGTCAAGGTCGAAACTGCAAACAGCGGATGTCCTCTTTGTCAGGCGATGCTGCAGCTGCTGTATCATCCTGAAAGAATCCAGCAGCCACTTAAAAGGGTTGGCAGTAAGGGGTCCGGAAAATTTAAACCTGTTACATGGGAAGAAGCCGTCAAAGATGTTTCGGATGCGATAGCGAAACTCAGGTCGGAAAATAAAGCACAGATGATTGCTGCGGTTAACAGCGCTCACAATACTGTTCCGAATCTTCTGATGGAACGGCTGGTTATGGCGGCGGGAAGCAAACATGTATATTCCGACTCATGTTTTTGTGCTCTTTCCCGGAGCGCAGTTGCCCTTACGCAGAATACGGAAGGATCGATAGATTATGATTTGGAGAATGCTGATTTTGTTCTCAGTTTCGGCGCACGCCTTTTCGAGGGATGGGGTAACCCGGCGCGGATGAACAAGGTTCTCCTCGAGTGGAAGAAAAATAATGTTAAATTTATCCAGGTTGATACGCTCTGTACGCGCACCGCGTCTATGGCGGATTCCTGGATTCCCGTGAAGCCGGGTACCGAATCATATCTGGCTCTTGGCATTGCACATCAGCTGATAATGAACCATGGTAAAAGTACCAACCTGGCTGATCTTTGGCGGTGGTCGGGACTCAATGAGTTTGCTCCTGATAAGGTCGCTGCGGTTACGGGAGTGCCTGCCGCGAAAATCAGTGAAATAGCGAAAGAATTTGTTCAGAGCAGAAAAGCGGTTGCCGTCGCGGGAAGGGGCGGTCAGTGTGTTTCCTCTTCAGTCGCGGAAATTGCAGCTGTCCAGGCATTGAACGCCTTGATTGCTCATCTGGGGAAAGATGGGAACGCATATATAAAAGCAGCACCTTCAATCCCGGTTGCAGCGCAATATGATGATATCGCGAAGGCGGGACAGAATGCATCGCGGGTAGCGAAGGGACTGGATGATTTTATTAAAAACGGGGAGAAGGTCGAGCTCCTTTTTCTGAATGAGTCAAATCCCGTTTTCAGCAGTGTTTATGGAGCGGATCTCGCAAAGAAGATGAAGGACATACCGATGGTTGTTGCTTTCGGTACGTTAATCAACGATTCCGCGAATTATGCAGATTACATCTTTCCAACTCTTACCGTTATGGAAGTTCCGACTGCGCAGGGAGCTGCTGTTACAGCACCCCGGTACAAGTCAAAACACGGGGGGGATATTATTCTCGATATCGCCAAAAAGACCGATAAAGTCAAAGATGCTTTCCCATGGGCGGATGTTAAAGAAGTCGCAGCGCTCATCCGTGAAGGCCAGCGGCGAGGTGTCGGGAATTTCACGATCTCGACTGACGTTCTGAAAAAGCATTTTACTGATTTAAAGAAAATGATGGATGAATCCGCAGGTGAATTTCCTCTTGTGATGATTCCATTTGAAATACCATTTGTTGGTGATGGAAAGAGTCTCGCTTTCCCTTATGTGTTAAAGGGTCTCGGCAGTGAAACCTATAGCGCTGAAAGGCTGCGTGTTCAAATGAATCCTGAAACAGCCCGTGAGCAGGGTGTTTCCGATGGATCGAACATTTATATCAGCTCAAAGAGGGGCGAAATAGGAAAAGTAAAAGTGCTGCTTACAAAGACAGTGGCCCCTGGCGTAATAGCAGTGCCGATGGGATTCGGCCACATTGCTTTAACAAAGTACGGCAATGAAAAAGGTGTGAATCCCAGAGAGATTATGAGCAATGCTATTGATGCTGAGTCTGGAACCGCCGACTGGTGGTATACCAGGGTAAAATTAAGTTAAGGGGTGGTAAGCAATGACTACTATGAAAAGACTATGGGGAATGTCGATAGATTTGGACAAGTGTACCGGGTGTGGTGCATGTCAGATCTCCTGCATGCAGGAAAACAATATGCCCATTTTCGAGGATGATTCCGATATACCCAAAAGGGTCGCGTTTATGGACCTCATGCGTGTCACCAATGATTATCAGAGTGATAAGAAGTACGGTGAAGTCCAGATTGCATATATTCCGAAAATGTGTCAGCAGTGCTCCGGAAATAATCCGGATCCTGCGAAAGCAGTGCCTCCCTGCGTTTCCGTGTGTCCCGCTGTCGCTACGGATGTCGGTGATGATGGTGTTGTGAGTCAGATATGGTCGCGTTGTATCGGGTGCCGGTACTGTCAGGCAGCATGTCCCTATGAGGCGCGGGTGTTTAACTGGTGGAAACCGAAATACGAGGCTGATTTCAAGAATTCCCTCAATCCCGATGTCTCCGTTGCATCACGGGGTACTGTTGTAAAATGTACTTTCTGCAGCCATATCTGGAAGAGGGAAAGGGATAAAATGATTGCCCAGGGTATAACTGACATCAATCAGGTCCAGTATACTCCGGCATGTGTATCGGCCTGCCCAACGGGAGCGATAAAATTCGGGGACCTCAGAGATCCCAATTCTCCGGTTTTTGAACAAAAGCTTAAGAATGATCCCAGAGCGGTCCGGCTTCTTCATAAGATAGATAACGCTGATTCCGCAGAGCAGCAGCGTCGTATGAAGATAAAGAATTTTCCGAATCCGAAGGTGTATTATCTGACAAGTAAGCAGTGGCTGCGTGATATATTAAGCGGTTTTCAACACTCCTAAAAGGAAAAGCAAGGAGATACAGTAATGAAATTTATTGAGTTTCTAAAGGATGAATTTAACAGCTATTCAAGGAATATTCAGATATCCCTGTATGTGCTGTTTGCCCTCGTAGTCCTCTTCGGAATCTTCGCGATACAGGTTCTGTTCTGGGGACTTGGATATACCGGCATGGATAACAATTTCGCGTGGGGTGTGTGGATTCTCGGTGACCTTGGTCTGGTTGCACTTGGTGGCGGGGCCTTTTTTACAGGTTTCTTCCTGTACATTTTCAGAGTGGACAAGCTTGAACCGATCATCAATTCCACGGTGCTTCTGGGTTGGATGTGTTATCTTTTTACTCTTGTCCTGCTGCTGTTTGACATAGGACAGCCGTTGCGTGCATGGTTTGGATTTGCGTATCCGAACTGGGGGCCGCATCTCATGCCGATTTCGATGCTTACAGAAGTTTTCTGGTGTTTATCATTATATTTCTGCATACTCTGTGTTGAGCTTGTACCGGTCGTTTTAAAGCAGCGGCTCCTTGACAGGTATCCTGTGGTGAATGCAATAGGTCATTATATGCATAAACTCATGTGGATTATGGCTGCTGCCGGGACGTTTCTCTCCTTCTTTCACCAGGGTTCTCTTGGAGGAGGTATGTGGGGAGTTCTCTACGGAAAAGCACAGTGGTTCCGGCCGCATTTTTTCTTTCTTGCCGTTGTCGCTGCAACAGCAGGTGGTACATCTTTCATGATGCTTATTCCGTGGATAGCGGGAAAAGTTATGAAGAAAGAAGTTGTCCCGAAAGAAACATTTTATACTCTCGCAAAAATATCCGGGTTTATGTTCATCTTCTACTTTTCTTTCAGGATATATGATATCTACTCAATGGCGGTTAAGTATGTTCCCGCAGCAGACAGATCATATCTTGATATGTGGGGAGGTATATACGGAATATGGATGCTTGCACTTGAGCTTGTACTCTGTTTAGTACCGATTACAATGTACCTGATAAAGAAGTTTCGCGAACAGGAAAAGACCCTGGTTACCGGTTTTATTGCAGGTGTCTCGGCAATTGTGGTAAGTAAGATGAATGTGCTTCTCCACGGATTTTCGGTTCCGAACTTCCCATGGAAGGGATTCACGACATACAGTCCGACAGTTCAGGA
>ENA-UPTA01003273-UPTA01003273.1-activated-sludge-metagenome-genome-assembly--contig:-NODE-3273-length-16048-cov-6.734071_pt1 | contig 16048 bp, 9 predicted proteins | sample MGYA00238184_ERZ773361 | MGnify/ENA primary metagenome ERZ773361 (study PRJEB29100, sample SAMN05720205) | activated sludge metagenome | isolation source: anaerobic digester from wastewater...
GAAACTCAAGGATCCCGAAGCGCTCTTTATTGAAAAAGGCGATAGTGGTTTCGTGAAGGATCTCGTCTCTGACGACAAGGGAAGAAGAAAGGTTTACATAGAAACAAAGACCGGCGGTATAAGTGAATACGATCTCTCCTCTAGCATCAAACCCAAGATCGAGATAGGCGACAAGGTCACTGAAGGACAGGTAATAACAACGGGAACCGTAAGGCCAAGGAAACTGATGGAAAAGCTAGGTCTGGTTCAAACAGCACTTTATCTTCTCACCGAGATCAAACGGGTCTATGCGGAACAGGGTGTTGAGATTCACGATAAGCACTTTGAGCTGATAATCAGACAGATGCTTTCTAAAGTTGAAGTCACGGATCCCGGAGACACCGACTTCCTGCCGGGAGACCTCCTAGACATTGTCGAAATCAGAAAGATAAACAAAACAATAGATGAAGCAAACAGCAGAGTCGGAGAGAACAGAGAGTCTGTAATCGATAAGAGATTGGCAAGGAGAGTCCTTGGCGAAGACGAAGATGGAAAGATACAGAAGATAGCGGCTGAGGGCGAACCAATAAGTGAAGAGCTTCTTAACAAGATACTAAAAAGCAGCATAAAACAGATACTTATTTTTGATGTCGACGAAGATAATTATCAGAAGCTTGTCGATGACTTCAATCCCGATACGGTAATTCCCGAGAAGAAGATCCAGATAATGCCGAAGGATCCGATAAAGTTCAAGCGAAAGCTTCTCCGAATTACCAAGGCCTCTCTTGAGAGTGAAGGCTGGTTGTCGGCCGCTTCGTTCCAGCAAACGCCTCAGATCCTTACCGAAGCATCTGTTGCGGGGAAGTCAGATTTTCTGCTGGGACTGAAGGAAAACGTAATCGTAGGCCAGTTAATACCCGCAGGGACTGGTCTTGATATTTTTTCCGATATGCAGGTGAGGGAAATAACTTATCCTAAAAGGAAAGAAGATACTTCAAATATAAAACCATCACAGACATGATTCGACAATAATCGATTTGGAACGGAGGAATGTTATTGATGCCAGACGAAGAACATTTGATAAGGATTGATAGGATCATAGAGTCACTTCAATCCGATATCCCGAATTTGACCGATATAGTGAAGAAATCCCATATGATAGTTGACAGGGTACAAAGCAAACTGAAGGAAATAGACATTGTACTCAAACAGGTTAGCTCTCTATACGAGGATCAAAAAAGCGATTCTGTTTCAGCATCAAAGATTTTTGAAGACTTGAAGTCCAAGAAAACTCAGCTTGAGGAAGAGATTTCCAGTCTGTCTCTCAAAGTCAATGAAGAATCCAAAAAGATCGAAAACTTTGAAGGAACATTAGAAACTTTCGGAAGAGAGAAGCGCGATGTAATTATCGAGCAGGAAGAAAAGAGCGTAAAAGCTATTGAAGAACTAAGAACGAAAATAATCGATGAAATTGACTTGGCAAAGAAAACCATTGTCTTTAATGAATCAGAACTCGAAGAAAAGTTTAAGACGGCTTCGGACACTGTCGACGAACGTATTTCCCAGAGAGTAGAGACTCTATCGGGAGAGGTAGATCGGAGAGTAAATGACGCTTGTGAACTTCTTGAGTCAAGAGCCAAAGAAATAACACAACAGATGGAGGTTTTTTCGGCAAAAGAGAAAGAGTACTTAACACAAAAATACAAAGAGACAACGGACTCCTTGAAAATCTACATGAATGAAGTTAGAGAAAGCTTCACAAATATCGTAAAAGAAACCTCTGCTTTCAGAATCGAACAAGCTATAAACGATTTCAAGAACTCAAGCGAGAAAAGAGTATCAGAAGCCATTTCGAACACCGACGCGGAAGTAAAATCCCTATCTCAGGCATTCGAGAAAGATCTACAAATAAAGCTTAGCGAACTTGATGACAACGTCTCGTTGTTGAAAAAGATGAACGCAGAAGTTCCGCAGCTCATTGAATCAAATATAAAAAAATGGCTGAATGATAAGAGCGAAGAACTTGTGCTAAGAATAGTCAGAATTTTAAAGGTATAGTGAGTGCTCATGGGACTGTTTCGAAAGCTGTTTTCAAAGAATTTCCGTCTGGCTTCAGACATCGAAAAGAAAACTAATGCCGTTGCTAATGCTCTAAATCATGAAATAAGAGAGTTCCTGATGGAGTCTGTTAGAAATGTTTTGGACAAATTCAATGCTGATCTAGAAATTTTCTCGAAATCAGAATCGAAATATTCTCCAATACTTAGAGGTGTAAATGATGAAGAAGATAATCGGAAATCTGATCTATGATACTGAGAAAGCAGAAACAGTTCTCTGCGTGGAAACTGGAGAGTGTCCCTTTGGCCTTCTTGAGGATACTTTGTACGTTACCAAAAAGGGAAACTGGTTTCTCGTCAAGGAATCTGATTGTTTTGACGAAGAAACCGGCCCCGGTATTTGTACAGAACTTGTGGCCCTAACCGGAGATGAAGCTCTCACATGGCTCACGAAGCAGCAAGCGGTGGATGCAATTCAGACGCACTTTCCTGATCAGCTGGAAGAAGCATAAGAAAAAATGTGAGATCACCAAATCCTGATAGACCAAGTGTTTTTTGAATCATTCAATCTAATAAATCTAACGATGTTATCTTATAAGTTCTAACTGTGGAGAATAAGCATGAATGGTTATGTAAATCCGATTGCTGTCGGTCTTAGAATTCTGGATGATTACAAATCACTAATCGTAAAATCCCTCAAATTGAATGGTCTTGATGATCTTTCGGTCGAAAGGATCATTGGCAAAATGCTGGTCGATAACAAGCTTCTGCTCTCATTGAACAAGAACTACAGAATGGGAGAGTTGGGGTTACCCGATTTTTGTAGTCAGAATAATCTTAGTCAGAGATTAGTGGAATGTTTTCCAAAACTCATTAAAGGTTTGAGATTACATCAGGAAGAAGCTATACAAAGCATAATAGCTAACAAGCACACAGTTATCGCCACGGGTACAGGAAGCGGAAAGACTGAATCCTTCCTAATCCCAATTGTTGATTATTGCCTAAAGAAAACCGACCGTGGTATCAAGGCACTTATTATCTATCCAATGAATGCGCTTGCAAACGATCAGATTGAAAGAATTGATAATGCTCTTGAGGGAACAAAAATCAAATACGCTGTTTTTTCCGGAAACACACCAGAACACTTCAACGAGAATGAGAAAGAAGCTTTCGATAATTCAAAAAACTTGCTGAAATCGAGAATGGAGATTCGCGAAAAGCTCCCAGATATTCTTCTCACAAATCATGTAATGCTAGAAAGGATTCTAACAGGGAAGTATTCCAGCATATTTTTCGAGTCGAAGGACACACTGAGATATGTGGTGGTCGACGAGATTCACACTTTCAGGGGTAATAAAGCTGTAGATCTTAAATACTTGCTCTTAAGGCTAAAACACCTGGTGTCGAGAGAGATAGTACACATAGCCTGTAGCGCAACTTTGTCCAGCATCGATAGGAATAGCCACATTGATGGAAAACCTGCTGATCTCGATTTCTTCATTAAGGAAGCACTCAGTATTGACTCATATCAGCTTATAACCGCGCGAGAAGTTCAGGAAACTAATGTGAAGGTTAGGCTCGGTTCAGCAAGAGATGTCTCGAAAAATCTGCCAGCAGAATTTCGTCCTACTAGTGATCTGAAGGAAATTGTTAGTCTTGCCTCCTTGATAAATAATAAGAGATACTCTGAGTTCGATGCAATAGGAAAGACAGGGTCACAAGCTCTCATTGTGAAAGATATAATTGAGCACGAAATATTTCAGGAGATCAAGGCTCTTCTTTCCAAAAGAGCCCTATCCATTCTGGAATTGGCTGAACTCCTTGCAGAAAAAGAACTGATTCAGAATGAAAGAGATTCCTCTTATGCTCTAGCTGTTGTGAAATCGTTTCTCACCGTAGCAAGCTTCTTCAACTCCCAGAAGGCAAGTGATCCTTTGCTCGATTTTAGAATTCATCTGTTCATAAGGAATTCTGGAGGTTATCTGAAGAAGTGTCCTGTTTGTGATAGATTCTTCTCGGGGAACCAGGAGGTCTGTGACCAGTGTGGTATGCCATTGTTCCTAGTGGACAAAGAAGACACTGAATATTGTCTTGGGAAAGTGAGTGGAGATTTTCTTTCACCCTATCTTTTCAAGGAAAGTGATGATCCAAAGAACACGTTTCTGGTTAGAATCTCCAAATTGCCTTCTGATGAGGGAATAATAACTGGTCTTGAAGCAGATGATCTTGGAAGATTACTTATAAAGCGCGATGAATCATCTGAGTTGATACTAGCCAACTGCTCAGTTGAAATGCGCGATGTTGAAGCTCATCTGATAAATCTAACTGATGGTAACAGAGAGTATCAATATCTAGAGAAGATCATATCATCGATATTTGAGTTTCAGAATCGTGACAAAGCAAGTCTTCTTTGTTTCATAGATAACCGCGAAAAGACTTCTCTAATAGCTTCCATTTTTGCGGATGATTTCTTCGAGAAATTCGTCACTGAACTACTTATGATTTACTACCCGGCCTCCGGAACGTTAGTTCTGTCTGAAGCCAATGATCTTCTTCTTTCAAGACTCAGAGGAGATTTAGACCAGCTTGAACCTGTCAAGAAGTCTATTCTGGAAGACAGTTTTCCCGAGGTTCAGCTTTGTCTTCTGCGTTTCTTGATGGCTCGAGCAAATGAATATTCTTCTCGGAAAGATCTTCTGTCAATCAAGTTTATTGAGCCTATGAATGACACCGAGAAGAGAATACTTGACTGGGCTCTTACAGAGAGATTCATAGAAAAGGGCGGAATACAGTTACCTGAAAGAAGAAGGTTTGTGAAGTTTGAACTGCATTGGATTACTAGTAGACGGGGTTTCTATCTTCCCTCTAGTAGTTCCGAATCAATTCTCTATTCCAATTCGCTGGTGTTGAGCCCCAAAAATCTAGGGGATGACTTGAACAACGAGGAACTCTTAAAAGCTCTGAAATCACTTGTGGAAAAAAGATACGTAATATCCGAAACAACCGAGGACGACAAAGAGTACTTCTTTCTCAATTCTTCAAGAATTCTAGTTAACAGATACGATTCAGAGTGCAGAAGCTTGAAAGAAGCAGCAGAAAGGTACTTAATAACGGCCGATGTTCACAATTCCGAAGTCAAGAACAGAAAAGAAATAGAAGACAGTTTCAAAGAAGGTAAGACAAATATCCTGGTAAGCACATCTACTCTGGAGATGGGCATTGACATTGGAGAATTGGACAGCATTCTTATGGTAGGTGTCCCCCCTTTGCCATCAAATTATGCCCAGAGGTCTGGCAGAGGTGGCAGACAGGCTGGCAGTTTCGCACTGGTCACAACCTTTTGCTCAGAAAGCAACAATCATGACCTCTTCTATTTTTCAAGACCTCAGGAAATGGTACAAGGAATGATATCTCCACCGCGCTTTGATCCTTTGAACAGGTCAATAATTAAAAAGCACATAAATGCTTTCTTGCTTTCTGGAAGACTTACACGTGTAGAAGTCATTGCTCTTATGAATATGCCTGATTCTCAGCTTGAAGAGCAGGTGAATGAAGTGATCAGTGGATTCGTTGGCAAATCTGACTGGATAAGAGATTATGTACTGAAGGAGTTCAGAAGTGTTTGTAGAGAACTGGTAGAAGAAACCCAGGATGACTACTGCAGCAGCACTTTCTACGCAAGTAGGTTTGCTCCTGACTACGGGTTTAGAAAGGAAGTTGTTCTTCTCGCAGACACAATAGACAAAACTTCTGTGCTTATGAACAAGGATAATTATATTCATAACGATCTTCTTCTATCCTCAAGAGATGCAGAACAGGCGTTAACTGCTTTTGTGCCAGACAGCCAGGTACATATTGCCGGCCAGAACTACCGGATTTTGCCGGAAGGAAAGTTTGTGAATTGCGATGCCAATGGTACAAGGGAATATAAGATTTTCTTTGCAGAAAAAGCGGACAGGTATTCAAGCAAGGATAGAAAGAGGAAGAACTATGATACAAAATTTCAGTTCTCCCACATCGATTGTCAAAAAAACTTTGGAAAAATAATCGAATTAGGTTATTCGGAGAGTAGCAATATCTATTTATGGAATAGAGGCTTGAGAGAAGCAGGAGGGAAAGTCAGAAAGTTTGATGACAAAGAAAGCTCATTCGAAATAGTCTATCGGATGGAAAGAGAGATGCTATCATTTGCTTTTGAAGATGTAATCTTTCCTCGCAAGTACGCGATAAGTTTTGTGTCAACTATTGACAGGACAGTAAAAGATCTCTATAGAATAGATGAAGACGAACTTAGGCTTGGTTACAACTTCAAATTATCTGAGGATCAAACATCGAAAAGTCACATAGTTCTTTACGACGCAGCTGGCAATTCAAACGCTCCCCTAAGAGAAATCTATGAACACTTCGAACAAGTAATACAAAAGGCATATGAAAACGTTCTTGGTTGCAATTGCAAGAACGGTTGCTACCTGTGTATGAGGAGTTATCAAACTCATTATCTAAGCCATCTGGTAGACAAAGAAATATCGAAAATGATTCTCGGATACCTTCTCGGCAAAGTGAAGTTTGTTCCTTATGTTGATATGTCGGGTTTAGCTTCCCAAGAAATCGAAGAGGAGATTCATGTAGTTGGACGAAGAGTAATACACAATAACTTCGAACATATAGCGAAGGAAATGACAGACGATGCTCTGTTCGAAATACTCCTGAAATGTATAAAAGGGCATGTGCCGCTATCTTCTAGAAGCATTCGTATCAACTGTAATGACAAGAGAATCTCTTCAAAAATCACAGGGTTATACAAATGTAATAAAGGGAAACAGAGTCTCGACAGGCTCCTCCTTCAACTCAAGAGATTTGATTATGTGGAGGTTCTTTAAATGGCGTATATGGTCCAATCCGGGCAGTCGGGTTTTACCCCCAACAAAGCCGAAGAGGTGATGCTGGATTGTCTCCAAAGACTTCCGGATTCTTGCTATGTGTACAGAGAACTGAGAATTTCACTCGGAGGACCTAAAGAGAGGAAACCCGATTTCATTATAGTCGGTGAAGAACTCGGTGTTATCTGCATAGAGGTCAAAGACTGGAATCTAGACACCAACAAATACTTATGGAAAAATCAGCAGAAAATAGAAAAGGAATCGATTGCCTCTGGGAAAACTGAAGAGATAACCAATCCCTTCTCCCAAGCGTCTGATTACAAGTACCTTGTCCGAGAAACGCTCAGAAAAGAGTGCACTGGACATGTAATGGTTGATTTCATTGTTGCTTTCCCAAGAATTACGAAGCAATCTTTCTTAAACAAAGTTCAAGATGTTAAAATCAGAAACTCAGAGCAATCAAAGTTCATGTTCGATCCCAAGAAGACCGTTTTCAATGAGGACTTACATCCAGATAAGAGCATAATTGATGTACTGAAAGCAAGAGTGGAAGATCAGAATAGAATAAGTGAGACAATTGTAAATGAGATAAATGAAGTACTCCTTCCAGACCCGTACCGAATCGATGGCCACCAGAAACTCATTTCCTACAGGAAGAGACTGGCTAAAATTTCCAAGCGACAGGCTAGCTGGATATTCGGACTAGATAGGAAAGTGAACTATCTCTTAGATGTTCCCGGAAGCGGGAAAACAAACGCTCTCGTCTCCAGAGCGCTCTCGCTAATCGACTTCAATTCAGAGAATCCTCCCAAGATACTTCTAACTACCTATAATCGTAATCTGTCAAGAAACATCGAGAAAGTGCTCAGAAGCAAGATATCTGGATCCCCCCTTGAGAATACTTACTTGAATTCAATAGTAATACTTAGTATGCCGGACATACTGAATAAGATCTACAGCTCGGCATTTGGACATGATCCCGAGAAAGAAAGCCTGACCGAGGATTCTCTTCGTGAATATGTACAAGAAATACTGATCAGTAGTAAGACTGATTTCAAGAAATTCGATCACGTATTCGTTGACGAGATCCAGGACTTCGATAACTTCTACATCCTAGTTCTCAAGAAGCTGTGCAGGCAAGAGAGCTTCTTCTTTGTAGGAGACATCGGGCAGAAGATCTACGATCGCGACTGCAATCTTGATGCAATAGGTTTTCCCGTAAATGAATGCAGAGTAGATAAGAGCTTCAAAATGTATAGATCGCCCAAATACGTAGCAAAACTTGCAATTGACTTCATTAACAAAGATCCCTTGCTGAGGTACGAATTCACAAATAATGGTTATCGCGATGGCCAAATAGAGTTTGTCAATACCTTGGATGCAGCCGCAGAGATATATCATGTACAAGATTCTATTGGAGAGCTTCTGGATAGAGTATCTAGTATGAACCAAGGATTATATTCTGCAGATGATCTAATGATTGTCACTTCTCCAGAGCGATTGGAAGAAGTGAATGAAAGGCTTAACTCCCGAGGAATAAAGAGCGAAATAGGTGAACCACATTCCACAGGCTGCGTTTGCTGTGTTGATTTTCTCAATGTGAAAGGTTTGGAAAGGCGAGTTGTAATCATCAATCGTATTGAGGATCTATATTCTAAACTGGATCCAATGAATTCCTTCGATAACGAAACCGATAAGAACCTACGCGATTCTCTCTCTAGAAGGATGATATATGTTGCAATGACTAGAACCACTGAGGAGCTCGTCATACTTTGTGAAGATCCAAAGAATTCATTTGTCAGAGATCTCCTAGAACTGAACGGCATGATTCTAAAGGAAAGGGAGCGAATTCGTTTTGGAAATAGATGAAAACATTGATGATCCACTTTACGAAAAAGCTATCTCGATAGTTGGCACATTGAACAGCAACGGAGTTGAAGCGTCAATATCCAGGAAATCTGATCGAGTTGTGAAAGTTGAAATTGCGAGTCGTGGTTTTTTGTGTATATACTATAAAAGCAAGAACAGGGCCTTCACCATTACTTACAATGAACTTAAAGACAAAGAGCTTGCCAAAAAGATCGAACTCCTGCTGAAAACTAACAAGACAGAGAGTAATCATAAGATTGAATCACTCCAAACGGAGCTCGAGGAATATGCGACGAAGATTTGTGAGAAACTCGGCGAAGCTCACATAGATTACAGGTATCTTGGAATATACAATGGCATGTTCGCAAGGATTTCCATTCAATCGTCAGAACGGGTTCAATTCATAGATATATATAACACAAAGAGATTCCGGCTAGATGTCCGTTATACCATTGATGATACTGCTCTTAGAGAGCAGATAATCAGTGCACTAAAGGTGAGTAATTCGGTAAAGCCTGAAAACGAGAGCGACTCTAAGAGGTTCAGAGAACTTGACTTCTTGTACAAGACTTTGTATCCTTTCAAAGACTGCAACTTTGATTTCTCTTGTTTCAAGAACGCTCTTGAAAGGACCTCACCAACTCTATTCTCAAAGATAGAGGCAATCTCGGAATACTCTTTCTATGAACTTGAGAAAGCATATTTTTTGCTGAGGGAGGGACGGAAGAATGCCATCGAATGAAGAATTGGTAAATTCTGCAATCAAAGCCTTTGATGAAGCCGAAAAGATTACAAATTCAGTCGAAGAAAAAGAACCTGGAAAACGTATGAAAGCCTATGATACAGCAGCCCAACTTCTAGAAGCTGTTTGGAGAGAAGGAAATGAAAAGAAGTACGGTTTTAAGCTTGTTAAGGCTTTGAGAAGAAGCAAACGCTACGAAGATGCTCTCGCTGTTTCCAGAGAGTTGTTCAGGCAAAATAGAGAAAATGATTATGTCAAGAACTCTTATGCCTGGGTTATTTATGACTATAAGATAAGAGCCAGAAATGAGGAAATAACTGATGAAAAAGAGTTCCTCAAAGCAGCAAATGCAATTTGTGAAATGACAACTGCAGGTAAATATAGCCCTTATACAGCTACCGTTATGAAGGTGCTAGATTATCTAAAAAAGAAGACGAATCGTATAGATCTTGAAGAGGAATGGCTGGATAGGATACAACCCGCGGATCTCTCAAATGAGGTAAGAAATATTAGAGACAATGGTAAGAACATCTCTATTCCTTCAGACAAAGAAAAGTGGTTCACTCATAAGTCATCTGTGCTTTATGAAAAGAAGGACTACATGGAATGTATCAAATGCTGTGACAGGGCTTTAGAAGAACTAGAAGTTTATTCTAAGAACAACGAAGGTGGTTTCTTCTTCATTCGTAAACGGGCTTTAGCAAAACTGAACATTCCCCAACTAGAAGAATCGGGGCTGAGAGACCTAGAAGAATTGCTTAGTCGAAGACCTGAATGGTATATCTTCTCAGATCTCTCTTCACACTTTTTTAGGAAAGGACTCTTCTCCGATGCGTATAAGAATGCATTATTCTCTTTGGTGTATTATCCTAACAAACGTAAGCTTGTGACGGTGAAAACACCGCTTGAAATATTGGGAAAGATTTTTGAAACCAGAGAGGAAAAAGAAGTGAGTGCCAAACACTATGCCTTAATTGTCAATGCTTTCAAAGAAGAAAAATTCAGAGTGTCTACCGAGTACCTGACCAAAGCCACTTTGAATGAAGAGAATCTAGCCGAAAAATTGCCAATCAAATTGCTTAATGCGGAACTGCAACGTTTTTGGATTGCTGAGCTAAAGAAATACCTGGACGAAGTGCACGCCACAGTAACAAAGGTTCTTCCAGATAGGCGAAAAGTATTCGCAGAATCAGAAGACAGGCTCAAATACTCCTTCAGATTCGCAAACTTTCAGGGAAACACAAAGCAACTCTCTAATAAAGATAGAGTAACCCTTTACCTGAATCCAATTACATCCAAGAAAGATGGAACAAACGAGGCAATAATAGCCGAAAAAACCGTTTCCGCTAACCCTTGGATCCGCGAATTAAGCACGCCGATTTATGAGTCTTCCCATTATAAACGAAAGAGAGTATTGTTAGGAGACCAACTATCCATATCCGGAACACACCGAGCATTCGATTTAAAGAGCCGCACCCTTTACCTAGTTTATTCAAATTTCTTCGGTTGCTTGAAAGACTTCTTGTATACTGAGAACAAGAAATCGTAGACCAGAGAGTGTTCATCGACAGCAATGTACAGTTTCTGTCTTGCGCGTGTTACTGCAGTGTATAAAATACTTCTCATGTCTTCATGTTCGTTTATCGCCTCTTCTGCATTTACTAGAGCAACGGCTATGAAATCCATCCCTTTACTAGAAGCAATGGTGCTAATTCTAACTTCGTTTTTGGTAACGTCAAAATTTATCTTACTGCCGATATCTTTAGCCAATGAATAATACGGAATCTTATAGGAATCAAAAATTGATTCGATTAACTTATACTTTCTATGCTTATTACCCGGAAAAACCACAAGTATGTCACCAAAATTCATATCATCACTTTCCTGAATAAGGTGAATTATCCAGTTGGCTACTGAATGATACTGATCATCCCATGACTTGAACCCATAGAGAATCGGTATTGATCCATGTAAATTACTTGCGCGGATTCTCTTTTCTTCACATATGCTGTTGTCGCTCTTTCTTATTGGTAAGGTTTTGTCGAAGATATTAGCCGCAAATGTCAGAATTTCGACTGTATTCCTGTAATTCTTTGTTAAAGAGTAATTGTCCTCTAAGTTAATGTAATCAGAGAAATTCAATACTTCTATGTCTGAAAAGTCCCATTTTCTATTCATGATATTTTGTGCTTCATCAGCGCAAACGAGCATTGAGTTTGTTTTAGTGTCCAAGAATTCATTTATAAAAAGGAAGTATTCGCCTTTGAAATCTTGAGCTTCATCAATGAAAATCGCTTGATATTTGTCTCTATCTATCAAGTGAACATTTGTCAGAAATTCATTAATTGAGTCTATCAATACTGTGTCCATATTTTCTTCATCCAATTCTGCTAATTTGGGTAAGGAATGCGAAGTATATTTCGAGAATTTTCTTCTGAAAAACTGAGTAAATGTATCAATCTCGACATTTGTAAAATCCCCTTGGATGTTTATGCTGTCAAACATCTTTTCAAGATATTTCTTTAGTGCAATATTCCAGCACAGAAGAAGAACTTTCCAATCCGGATGCATAATTGTTATTAGTTTAGCTCTGAAGAGCATTACCAGAGTTTTGCCACTTCCAGCAATACCGTGGAGCAACCTTTTTCCTTCGCCAATGCTTTTAGCTACCATTTCTTGGGGATTATCAAGCATCGCATCTAGATGGACTTTACCTTCAGTGTGCTTAACAACGATCCTCTTTCCTCTAATTTGCGTCTCAGGGCAAATAATTCGTTTTATTGTGTAGAACTGAGCCAAAGACATGTTGGTACCCTTTCTTTCAAAGAAGTTGTTTATCTTAGTACTAGCAGAATTGGAATTCACTTCAGAAAGGTCATTTGAGAACAGTATTCTCTTTCCAGTCATAACTGACTCAAGTTTCGTGTTGTTAATTTCAAAGCGTTCAAAATCCTCGCGCTTGATGTTCGGAAGCGCTACACCATATTGCCACTCGAATATTAGGTTGCCCTGTCTGTCCTTTAGGTAACTTGATTTGCTTAGCTCTCTCAGAATGAGCTCGATATATTGTCTACTTCTGAGAATGGGGTTTTTCACGCTTCTATCCCTAAGGTTTATTCTTTCTTTGTTAAAGGATCTAATACTTCGCAGAGTCCAGTCTTTCACTTCTAACACAAGAATTCCCCTGTCAGGAACAAGGATAATGAAATCTGGATAGACTTCGATGTTTGATATGCCAAGGTCAAACCATACATAGCAATCCTTGTCCAAGTGCGAAAGGTAGTTGAATACAATTATTTCTCCAGGAGTTACTGTTGAATTACGTTTAGAAATACCTTTAAGAGTGTTTGGTATCATTTGAGCCATTTTGTCAAACCCCTATATCAATTCATCATCGTCGTCATCAAAGATCCCAGAACCGATTTCTTCATTGATGGGTGTATCAAATACAAAACTCAGGTCTAGTTTGTCTTTGCTTTGGCTAATTCCTCTTTTTCTCCCTCTATGAACACCGTCTATGTCTAATCCTTTCCTATTGAAACCATTTACATCGTAACCGTTAGTGTCATAACCTTCTTCATCGTACCAAGTTCTTGTCTCCTGGTGAATACCTTCCTTGCTAAACCCACTTTTTGAGAACCCCTTTTCATCAAGCCCATCACTATCATACCCAAGTCGATCATAACCTTTTCTATCGTAACCATTTTTGTCAAACCCCTTTCTGTCAAAACCATCAACATCAAGTCCGAGTTCGTCATATTCTGTGTTAGTCAGTTTATTTATTCGTTTCTTGTTCAAGGGGTTTCGTTCTTCAGTATGTACATCATGACAATTGCCTATTTCATCATAGCCGTTGACATCATAACCGAAAAGATCAAATTCCGTTCCTGTTTCTCGGTGAATTCCCTTTCTGTCAAATCCTTTAGAGTCATAACCTGAAACATCATAACTTGTATGAGTTACTTTATGAATGCCTCTTCTGTCAAAACCAATTGCGTTAAGCCCATCTCTGTCGTATCCGTCTCTATCAACGCCAAGTCTGTTAAAACCATGAGCATCGTATCCGGACGCATCAAAACTGGTCAGTGTCTCTTTGTGAATTCCATTATGGTCGAAACCGTTTCTGTCAAACCCATTTTTATCGTAGCCTTTAGTATTGAACTCAGTGCCCGTGAGTTTGTGAATTCCACCTTTATTGAAGCCTTTTCTGTTAAAACCCTTTCTATTCAGACCATTTCGATTATAGTTGTTCTGGTCATATCCGCTTCTGTCATATCCATCAATGTCATAGCCCTTGACATCATATCCTGATTGGTCATACTTTGTTCTTGTTTCTCTGTGAATCCCCTTCTTGTTGAACCCCATTCTATCGTATCCATCTTCGCTAAAGCCGTCTCTTGCGAATCGATTAATATCAAAGCCATGTTTGTCATAGCCGTCAGCGTCAAAACCATTTGCATCGTATCCATTGAAATCAAATCCAGAAGGATCAAAAGGAGTATGTGTTTCTTTGTGAATACCGTCTTCATCAAAACCGTCTTCACTGTAGCCATTTGCATCGTAACCAAAGGGATTGAATTCGGAGTTGGTGACTTTGTGAATACCGTTTCTATCAAACCCTCTCTGATCAAATCCTGCAATATCAAAGCCAAAAGTATCAAACTCCGTTTTTGTTGACTTGTGAATTCCATTTCGATTGAAGTTAGCTGCTGTATAGCCTCTTTTGTCAAAACCGTTCTTGTCATAACCATTTATGTCAAACCCATTTGCATCAAATCCTGAAAGATCAAACTTAGATAGTGTTTCCCGGTGAACTCCTTTCTTGTCAAATCCCCTTTCATCGTATTCGTTGGAATCATAACCACTGTTATCAAATCTTGTTCGTGTGGACTTGTGAATACCATTCCTGTTGAATCCTTCCTTGGAATAGCCGTTCTTATCAAAACCCTCTTTGTCAAAGCCGTCAGAATCGTAGCCGTATGCATCGTAACCTGATGGATTTAGAAAAGTGTGTGTTTCCCAATGAATTCCCTTCTTGTCAAATCCCCTTTCATCGTATTCGTTGGAATCATAACCACTGTTATCAAATCTTGTTCGTGTGGACTTGTGAATACCATTCCTGTTGAATCCTTCCTTGGAATAGCCGTTCTTATCAAAACCCTCTTTGTCAAAGCCGTCAGAATCGTAGCCGTATGCATCGTAACCTGATGGATTTAGAAAAGTGTGTGTTTCCCAATGAATTCCCTTCTTGTCAAATCCCCTTTTATCGTATCCATCAACATCATACCCATGTTCATCATATTTCGTTCGAGTAGATTTGTGAATGCAACTTTTGTCAAATCCATCTATGTCATATTCAGAAGAATCAAACTCTGTTTGTGTCTTCCTGTTAATACCATTGTTGCCAAACTCTTCTTGCTCAAATTGACTTGAATCAATAAAGGGTTTGTTGCTAGTTGAAGTAAACTGTCTCAAGGTTTCTGATTCTCGATTTGATGAACTGCTTCCTTCATTGGATGATTTGATTATACGATAGACAACATAACCAATCAGCCCAATAATCGCAATAACAACTATAAATATTAGCAATGGGGGGAAAAGAATTGCGGCAATAATGAATAAGAGTGTGCCAACAATTCCTTCAGCAGTCTCGTTACCTTCGTTTAGCTTTTTCACAAGTATTGATATTCCAACAATGAGGCCAACTAGTAAAACTAGAATAACAACAATCATTGTCTCCTCCATACGCAGGGCTTTGCTTTGATTTAACTGAAAGCTAGATTCTTAGATGAAGGAAATTCTCGGATCGAGTCAATATCGAAAAGCATGAAATCCATTCCTAATTTATTATATCATTTTGTTTACTGTGAAAATAAAAAATCGCTAATGAAATATTTGGTATTTACTTGGTAATTTTCTTGGTAAATAACAAAGCGATTAGCATGGTCAAAATAGAATAAAAAACAGTCTTCGCCGAATATCAGGGTATAGAACACTTTTTCATTTATGAAACTCGCCAGTTAACGTATTTAAAATTATTGATAGGAACTCACTCTCAGTTTTGCTATCCTGTGCAATGAGGTATTCCTTTGGGGGTAACAGTAAGAGGCTCTGTTGGACTTTAAGTTTTGAATCAAGATTGTTTGTTATACTTTCCAGCATAATACCTTAAGAGCATATTGAGTGAGTGATTCCTCTAGCTGAAGGCAGAAAATGTTGGCCAGCCTATCATGAGTAGATAATCGTCAGGGGAATATCGGAAGGACCATTTAACGGTTTTATGAGAGTCAGCAAGACGTAAGTAATCAAGAAATCCTCAGGAACAGGAGTTTGATCCTTGTTATTCAATTCTCTCTGCCATAGGCTTGCGTAATACCTCGGTTATTATAACTCTCCAGACGTATATTTATGCTGCCTGAAGGAAGGACGAAGTCAGCAATTCAGTACGTATTCAAAAAACAGTTTCGCACAGAAGAGAAGTCTTGAACAGACAATTACCTTATTATCGTGCTTATCAGTTC
>ENA-UPTA01003274-UPTA01003274.1-activated-sludge-metagenome-genome-assembly--contig:-NODE-3274-length-16036-cov-22.051999_pt1 | contig 16036 bp, 6 predicted proteins | sample MGYA00238184_ERZ773361 | MGnify/ENA primary metagenome ERZ773361 (study PRJEB29100, sample SAMN05720205) | activated sludge metagenome | isolation source: anaerobic digester from wastewater...
ACGACTTGGTTGCTAATTATCCGACACACATCGGGGCCGACGGGAAGCCCATCACCAACAACTGGCTTACTGTAGGCGCAAGTTCTATGAAGGTGGATGACGACCTGGCTGCCAACTTTTCCAATTATGGCACCAAAACGGTTGACTTATTTGCCCCCGGTGTTGATCTGTGGGGTACTAAACCTGGTAACCGCTATGGAGCATTCAGCGGGACAAGTATGGCCAGTCCTGTGGTAGCCGGCATGGCTGCCGTCATCAGAAGTTATTATCCTCAATTGTCGGCTTCAGAAGTGAAAGAAGCCATTATGAAATCGGTAACCAGTGTGGATCAGATGGTGCAGAAGCCAACAGAGGCGGGCAAAGGCGAAAGAGTAAGTTTCAGCACACTGTCGGTTAGCGGCGGCGTGGCAAATTTATACAATGCGTTGCTCATCGCTGAACAGATAGCTGCTGCGAAAAAGTAATTTATTTTCTAAAACACGCTTTTAGGATACGGAGTTGAGAAAACGTTCAGCTTCGATGGCTGCCATACAACCCGTGCCGGCTGCTGTGGCGGCTTGTTTATAGTGGGTGTCCTGCACGTCGCCGGCTGCAAACACACCTTCCACATTGGTTTTGGTGCTTCCGGGCACCGTTATAATGTAGCCGTTTTCATCCATTTCTATTTGTCCTTTGAAAATCGCGGAGTTCGGCGTATGGCCAATAGCGACAAAAACACCATCAACAACGATGTTGCTGATTTCCTGTGTTGTTACATTTTTTATTGTCAGGCCGTCAACATTTTTTTCGCCGGTGATTTCTACGGGAACATAGCCGAAGAGTCTTTCGATGTTGGGCGTATTGAACACTTTGTTTTGCATGGCTTTGGAAGCTCTCATCTCGGTTCTTCTATGGATGAGGTACACTTTTTTGCAGATTTTGGCCAGATACGTAGCTTCTTCGGCAGCGGTATCGCCACCGCCAATTACTGCCACATCTTTGCCTTTGTAAAAAAAACCATCGCAGGTGGCACAGGCCGATACGCCGTAACCCCGGTATTTTTCTTCGGTTTCCAGGCCGAGCCATCGGGCAGAAGCTCCGGTGGCAATGATGACACTGTCGGCAAGTATGGTCTTTGTTTCGTCGGCAACCACTTTGAAAGGCCTTTCTGAAAAATCCACACTGGTAATAACTCCCCAACGGATGTCGGCACCAAAGCGTTCAGCTTGTTTGCGCATATCTTCCATCATCTGATAGCCGCTGATGCCTTCAGGGTATCCCGGGAAGTTTTCCACATCGGTTGTTATGGTCAATTGGCCGCCCGGCTGCAGTCCCTGATAAAGTATCGGTTTTAGTTCTGCTCTGGAAGTATAGATGGCTGCCGTGTAGCCTGCCGGTCCTGAGCCTATGATAAGCACTCTTACTTTTTCAATTTCTTCTGTCATATTTTTTTGTTTTATGGATTGCAAATAATGGTGTCGTAAGTGGCGGTGTATCCTGTCCAGCATCCGATAGCTCCGCCTTCTATGTTGGTAGGGACACTGTTGGTGGTCATAAAGGGATTAGCGCCAAAAGTTATCTCCGATTCAGCAGCCGCCCAGAATTTATAGCTGTAATAGTCCATGGTACATAACTTTACAATAACCTGGTCGCCAACCTTATAGCCCAGTCCGCGGCCGCCGTCGTCTTGAAACATATCCATCAGGTTGCTGGCCATACCATGATAAAGCTGTATGGTGAAGGTCATACCATTAAAAAATTTGTCGTCCCACACCGATTCGAAGATGGGAACAAAGGTAAAGTCAATACTGGTATTTTTGGTAAATACCCGGTAATAATTTGTCTGAGCCCCGTTGTCGGTACCTACGGCAAAGACATCGCCAATGCTGTCGTTATCGGGCATCAGGGTGAACCAAAGCGAATCAAAAGCTTTTGGTGCAGGCAGCGTGGTTTGCGAGGTAAAAGTTTGTCCGTTAACCTGAACGGTAAGGTAATACGTTTTTCCTATTTCACCGATTACAGTGCTGCCTACATAAACGATGGGCGGCAGGGCCAGGATGGTGTCCTGCTGCAAGGTGTCCGAAGTAATGCCATCGCTAACAATCACCAAAGCATTGGCTACAATGGAGTTGATCAGCGTGAGGGAGTCGATAGGGTCGAAATACGGTGCGCTTCTGGTGATAGAAACCCTGGCAGGCATTCCGTTTTCAATATAGCCTTCGATGACAATTTTGGGTGGCTCTTCGGGAAGGTCGATCTCGATTTCTTTTTCGCAGGAGAAAAAACCGAATGCGCTTATCAACAATATTACCGGTACTATAAAGGATTTTATTTTCATTGTCTTAAAAATTGAAGTTCCATGTAACAGAGGGTATGATCGGGAATAAGGATACCTGTTTAGCCTTGGTCTCCAGGTTCATGGTGGTTAGGTCGCCCGTGGTTTCAAAGTAGATGTAATATGGGTTCATGCGGCTGTAGAGGTTATACACGCCAAAATTCAGGTCCCAGTGAAATTTTCGGCCGGGTTTGTCTTTGCTTGAGAAGGTGGCAGAGATATCGAGCCGGTGGTATGCAGGCATACGGAAGGCGTTGCGTTTGCTGTATTCGTTGACAATGCTTCCCGAGAGGAAGTAACGCGACAGGGGCAAGGTCATGGCATTGCCGGTGGAATAGACCCACACGCCTGAAATTGACCAGCGTTTGCCGAGTTGTTGGGTAATTACAATGGAGATATCGTGGCGGCGGTCGTATTTAGCGGGATAGGTCTCACCTCCGTTTATTTCAGAAAACTTACGTTTGGTCCATGACAAGGTGTAACCTATCCATCCGGTGGTTTTTCCCTGGCGTTTTTTGATAAAAAGCTCTCCACCGTACGACCAGCCTTTTCCAAAGGTAAAGTTGTTGTCGGTATTGTTTTTCAGGTTGTCAACGGCAGAAAATCCTTCCTTGAATTCAATCTGGTTGCGCATATCTTTGTAATATACTTCAAAGGAGGTTTCCCACATATTATCGGCAAAATTTCTGAAATATCCCAGCGAGTATTGAAACCCGATTTGCGGCTTCACTAAGGATGTGCTGGGAACCCAGATGTCTGTTGGCAGCGATACCGAGGTGTAGGAGGCCATATGGATGTACTGATAATTCATGGTGAAGGAGGCCTTGATGGACGATTTGGCGTTGATGCCGAATTTTACGGCCAGCCGTGGTTCCAATCCGTGATACATTTTTATCAGTTCACCGGTTTTGTACGAAATGGTGTCGGAAATAATCCCGGTAGGAGTGAGGGTGTAACGGTCGAAAGGACCTGTGTGAAAAAACATGGAATAACGCAGTCCACCGCTGATTTTAATTTTTTCCGTAACATCAAAATCATCGGTGATAAACACTGCGGCTTCATGGCAATGTAGTTTTACAGTGCCGCCCAGGTCGAATTCGGTGGTGTCGGACCTGGCCGAGGCACTGTTTGGCATCATGATATGGTATGTGTATTGTCCGCCGAATTTAATGTTATGCCTTATGGAAGGAAGGTATGAAAAGTCAAGTTTGGCGCTATAGTCGGTAATGCCGGTATGGAGTTTCATTTCATAGAAATTTTGTTTGGCGCCCATATTGAAATTATAATTGCTGTATATCAGGGTAGTGTTCAGAAATAATTTATCATTAAAAAGGTGGTTCCACCGAATGGTTGCCGTGGCGTTGCTCCAGTCGATCTTGTTTTTGAAAGATTCGCTGCCTCCCAGATTAAAGACATCTTTACCAAAATATCCGCTCAAGAAAAGCCTGTCTTTATCAGAAAAATAATAGTTAATCTTGGCGTTGATGTCATAAAAATAATAGCCTCCTTTTTTGAACGGGGAGTCTTTTTTCAGAAAAGGCTGCATGATAAGGTCAAGGTAGGTACGGCGGCCGGAAACGATGAAAGAACATTTTTCTTTTTTTATAGGGCCTTGTACGGTAAGGCGCGAAGATATCAACCCGATACCACCATCGAATTTAAAGTCTTTGTTGTTGCCTTCTTTCATCGAAATATCTAAGACAGATGCCAGCCTGCCTCCATAGTTGGCGGGCATGCCTGCTTTGATCATCTCCACATTTTTCAGGGCGTCGGTGTTAAACACGGAGAAAAAACCCAGCAAATGTGAAGCGTTATAAACCACAGCTTCATCAAGCAAGATAAGGTTTTGATCGGGACCGCCGCCCCGCACATAAAACCCGGTGTTTCCTTCGCCCGCCGACTGTACGCCGGGAGTAAGCTGTATGGCTTTTATTACGTCAACCTCTCCAAGCAGGGCGGGAAGTTTTTTTATCTTTTCGATGGGAATTTCAACACGGCCTACCTCCGCACTCTGCACGTTATTGTCCTGCCGTTCACCCGAAATCACTACTTCCGAAGTGGTGATGATGTTAGGATCAAGACTGATGTTAATCTTCAGGTTTTTATCCAGGGTGATTTTTTGCTCAAAATCCTTGTAACCAACAAAACTTCCCGATAAGGTATAGTCGCCTTTTTCGATGGTAATCGAATAAAATCCATAAGTGTTGGTAGTAGTACCTTTCATGATCTCTTTGATATACACATTGGACCCAATAAGAAATTCACCGCTTGCATTGTCTTTCACATATCCGCTGATGGTATATTTCTGGGCAGAAAGATCGAAACTGATAAAAGGATACAGGAGAAGCAGTAAAAAAAAGTAGAATAGAGTTTTTTTCATTTATGTTGGCTGTTTTACCGTTGGTAAAAATACGTATTTATGCAATAAAAACCTTGTTTCTATTAAACATGGTTAAATTAAACGCGGATTGATAGCCAAAAGTGTACCATTCTCAATAAATTTTTCTCAACTGACAAATTGACTTTTTATAAGTGTTCCTGAAACAAAAATACCAGCTTTTTATGGCTGGTATCTTTGTTAATTCAGGAAAATAAGGCCGATGTACCTATCAATGGATCATTTTCAGCACTAAACATTTTGTTTCAGTAAGACCTGAGAATTCCAATTTGAAAGTGTACATGCCGGCGGGCAGGTTTTCCGGTGTGAATGTTACCGTATGTCTGCCGTTCTGCTGTGTTTCATTTACAAGTTCTGATACCAGTTCGCCGATAGCATTATATACTTTCAGTTTTACCGAACCATTTTCTGGCAGGCTGTAGGTAATGTTTGCTTCGCCGTTGAACGGGTTAGGATAGCCGGTAAACTCAAATCCATTCTGTGTTCCCTGAACCATAACCTTAGGCATTGACAGATAGGGTTCTTCGTTTTCAACACCATACTGGTCGGCAATAACGCCAGTTCCACTCAGGAAGAAATCAAGTTCTCCCTGCGGCAGATCGTTAATGGCGCGGAACCCTAATACTATCAGTTGGTCGTTGGCCGCCACATCAAAATGATTGGTGGTAGCATACACCACTCTGATAACACCGTCGATATCCGTTACCAGCAGATCGTCGTCGCTGGCGATGATTTCCTGCAGTGAAGCGTTGATTTTCAGCGATCCGTTTTTACTTTTTGCATTAGGAACCACAGCGCTGACCAACTTATATTGACTGGCAGGATAATTTAATTCCAAACCCAGAGCCGACAGTTCATTCATTTTTGTACTGATACTCAAAGGAATTTCAAAATATCCGTTATCATTGGTCATCACCATTTCATCAGATTTATGGATAATCTCTTTGGAGAATGATTTAGCAGAACCCCATGTAGTAGTCGAATCTTTGTATTTGCTGCTGGAGGCATCATAGTCGCCATAGCACACAGTTTTCAGGGTGAGGTTCAGGTTAGATCCGGAAACGGTGATCAGCGTGTCGAAAGCTACCCAGTTGCCTTTTGGGAAATTGTAAGCAGCATCGTAGGGTGAGCCGATTTTTGCTTTGGCCCTCGCGACATCTACTGCGTTGATAACAATGCTGTTATCTACATTGGCAGCTCTTCTGTGTTTGGCAGTAAAGTTTCGCGAAGGATCCACCAGGGTGTCGTGTCCGAGTAAGTATTTCAGGAGAGCCACATCCACGGCATTCACTTCATTACCAACCTGCATGGTGTCGGCAGTGTACTTATCATAAGAGATCATGTAGGAGCCATTGGCAACATTGCTGAAGTTATACACTCCGGCGCCGTCGCTGGTGTCTCTTGCTACTTCTGTTCCTGCAGGATAGTTTTTCAGGATAACAATCACCTTGTTGATGTTGTAAATGGCTCCATTATACGTTGGCATATTTGGAGCGGGATTTCCCGAAAGAGCTTTGTTCAAATAGCGGGTTTTTCCGGTAATGGTATAACCTGTTCCTACATGTATTGTAACGGTGTCAGTTAATATACAGCCATTGTTGTCAACAGTCAGCGTATAGGTTGTTGTTGCCGATGGGGAAGCCAGTGGTTGAGCAATGGTTGCATTATTCAATCCTGCAGCTGGCGCCCAGCTAATAGTTCCCGGACCATTGGAAGCATCACCAATCTGAACAGGTGTTCCGGAATACGTTGCCGTTGTACCGGCTTCTGCCATTGGTATGGCATTTACCGACATGGTGATGGTATTTGACATAGCAGGGTTGTTGCTTGTACAGCCGAGATTTGAAGTCAACTGGCATTGAACCATATCGTTGTTCACAAGTGAATTGCTCGAGTAAGTGCTGTTAGTGGCTCCTGCAACCGGTGAGCTGTTGATATACCATTGATAAGACGGTGCTGTGCCCTCGTTGGTCGGTGTAGATGTGAAATTGACTACGGTATGTGTACAGGTCGGATTATCAAAAGCCTGAATAGCCAGGCCGACTGCAAAGGCAGTATTTACTGTAACGGTACCGGTGGTAGAAGCGCTGCCGCAACCTCCGTTTAAGGAAACAGTATAGGTATAAGTGCCGGTAGCTGTCGGGGTGCCACTTATGGTAACCACGTTGGACGACCAGTTGCCGCTTATCCCTGTGGGCAAGCCTGTAATTGTTGCTCCGGTTGCGGCGGTGGTGCTATAAGTGATGTTGGTGATGGCAGTGTTGTTGCATACTGTTTGTGCATTGGTGCCTGCAGCTGAACTTAACGTGATGGTATTTACAGGAGTTACCGTTATAGTTCCCGTAACAGATGTTGCTGTGCATCCTCCTGCCAGGGAGACGGTATAGGTGTATGCTCCTGAATTTGTAGGTGTTCCGCTGATAGTAACCGTATTTGCTGCCCAGGAACCTGAAACGCCTGCGGGTAATCCGGTGACGGTAGCCCCGGTAGCGCCTGCAGTAGCGTAAGTAATCGTAGTAAGTGCCGTATTAATACACTGTGTCTGGGCATTTGTTCCTGCAGCAGAGCTAAGAGTTATCGTATTGTTGGGGAGCAGGGTGATAGTACCTGTTGTGGAGGTGGCTCCACAGCCTCCCGGAAGGTTGATTGTATAGGTATAAGTCCCAACCACCGACGGTGTTCCGCTGATAGTTACCACATTGGAAGCCCAGCCACCGCTTACTCCTGCGGGCAGGCCGGTGATAGTGGCTCCGGTGGCACCTGTAGTGGCATAAGTTATGTTTGTGATTGCCGTGTTGACACACTGGGTTTGTGCATCGGTGCCTGCAGCCGAACTTAAGGCGATGGTATTTACAGGAGAAACGGTAACACTGACAGGGGTACGTGTTGATGAGGTGCATAAAGTGCCACTGCCAGTTGTGTAAGTAAGTTCAACGCGGGAAACACCGTTGGCATTTTCCGTCCATAATTCCTGTGGTGCTGTTGTTGACAGATCATATTGCATTCCCAGGCGTTCGATGGTTGCCGTGCTGCCTGCAATCGTAATAGTGCTGGGTGTCGGTCCATAAGAATTGTTCTCTGCTGCGTCTCTGGTACCAAGAACACCGATGATATCGCCCGCATTAACTGCCACTGAACAAGGAATAACACCTGTGTTTGTGTTTCCCTGGGTCAGGAATAAGGTGGTAAAATCGTTGGTTGTGGTAGAAAAGACAGGAGGTACGGCAACAAAACGCACCAGGGCGATGTTTTGCGTTGTGCCGCTTGCCAGGCAGTTGACACCGGTGATGGTGAAACTGGTGGGAGCTACAAACCAATAGCCGCGGGCATCACCACTGTATGTAGATATTTCTGCGGGCATTGAGACAACACCGGAGGTTCCGCTGCAGTTTGTTTGTGCTTCTGCATAATACGTGGTGGTCGTGGTAGGAAATACGGAAAAACCTTCTCCGCTGTTGCTGGTTCCAATAAGGTTACCGCCCGAGGCCGCATCGTACCATCCAATGGTATTTCCTGCCGAGGTAGCATTCAGCACGGAAGAATCGGCGGCACAAATGGAAGTTGGTGCTGCGGTAACTGCAGTGGGTGCAGCAGGTTCAGGGCATACATTAACAGTAACAGGTACCCTGCCGGAAGTACATGGTGTTGTACCGCTGTAATAAATGGTACCGTTCCAAACACGCGGGGTATTAGGGCTGGTAAAGGGATATCCGCCGCCCCAACCTTCCAGTATTTGCATATCTGCATTGGAAGTGTACACATTGCCAACAGCAGTACCATCAGTATAATACATCGTTCCTGCAGTATTTGTAATGTAAAAAGCATAGGTTTGTCCGGCTGTCAGAGGCAGACTCAGGTTCAGGTTTAATAAAGTGGGAACTCCGGAGCCATTACCGACAATGTTATTAGCGGATCCAACCAATGTCCAGGCTGACGGGCTGGCATCATAACCTACCCAGGTTCCTGTTTTATAATACACTTCATAATTGTATGTTGCTGCATCGGAATGTACGGCAAAGTCGTTAATTGTAATGTTATTAAGTATGTTGACATCAAACATGTTGCCGTTAAATTGATTACCTCCGGCAAATAAAGTGGTTATTGGTCCTGCACCGCCACCACCGGCTTGAGCCTCGGCATAATAAGTAGTAGTGCTGGTAACTGTTACCGGGAAGTTTGCTCCGCTGGCGCTTGTTCCAAGCAGTGTTCCTCCTGTGGCGGCATCCCACCAATTGATGGTGTTCCCGGCGGAGGTAGCACTTAACTGTGCAGTGCCTGAGCCACAGAAAAATGAAGGTGTGGACATGACTGCTGAAGGAGCAGTAGGTGCAGAACAGGCAAGCCTATAGGCCAGGTTGCCGGCATTATTAAATCCACTGCATCCAATATGGCTTATTTCCACTATATAATATCCTGTAGCGGGGACTGTCCAGGTTGCTGATGACGGGACTCCCGAACACCAGGGGCCGTTGTCGTCGTTAGAAAACTGCAGGTCGTAGGTGGTGTTATAAATCCGCAGGTAGGAGTCTTCGGTATTGCTGCACAGGCTGAAATCAATTATGGAACCGGCAGTGGCGTTAAACTTGTAAACATGGAGGTTGCCACTGGTATATGCCTGATTTTGCCAGGAAGCAGTGGGTGTAATAGTTTGCAGTGAGGTGCTGCCGTAAGGATCATAACTCATCCAGTATGTCATATAGCCGTCGGCCTGCAGCGTGCTACAGGTGTAATGGCTACAGGTAATAATATACATTCCTGAAGTGGTGCATGTCCAGCTAAGGGAAGACTGCACACCGGAAACAAATGGCCCGCCATCGTCATTTGTGGCGATTTCAGTGCAATTTGGGTCGTAAAGATGCAGGTATGTGTCATCTGTAGTGCCGCTGGTCGCGAAATTATAAGTATTTCCGGCGACGGCATTAAAACTCCAGTATGGGATGGTGCCGGTTGTAAAAGGTGCATCGCTGGGTGAGCAGGATGAGAAGTTTAAGTTGCCTAAAGGGGTATCGCCACAGCCAACAGTGCATGCAAGCTGCACACGGTATGCCAGATCGCCGGCATTTGTAAAGCCTGAACAGCCCAGATGTCTGATCTGAACAATATAATAATCAGTAGCGGGTGCTGTAAAGCTTATAGAAGCAGCAACTCCTGTACACCAGGGCCCGCTGTCATCATTATCGGCCAAAAGGTCATATGTGGAATTATATATCTGAATATAAGAATCCTCCGTATTGCTGCACAAGCTGAAATCATAGACTAAACCTGCTGTACCATAGAATCTGTAAACATCCATGCTGCCAGCATCATAGGGTTGATTTTGCCAGGCGATACTGGGAGTAATAGTCTGAAGTGATGTATTGCCGTAGGGTGCTCCGGAACTCCAGTAGGTGAGATATCCGGCTGTTGTAATCGTGTTGCATGTCCAGTGGCTTGCAGTAATATAATAGGTGCCGCTAGTAGTGCAGGTATAGCTCAGGGAGGCTGGGGATCCAGAATAGAAAGGCCCGCTATCGTCGTTGGTGGCTACTTCCGTCATTACATCATTATACAGATGCAGGTATGTATCTTCTGCGCTGCCGCCAAGAGAGAAATTATACGTTGTGCCGGCAGTAGCATTAAATGACCAATAGGGAATTGTGCTGGCAGCGTAGCTGGCATCCTGCGGATAACATGACGAAGGTGTGATGCTTCCCAGATAAGTGTTTCCGCATCCCGGAACCAACGTGCATGTGGTGCTTGCATATAAATTATAGTATGCGCCAGACATATAACTGCTAGTTGTATAGCTGGCACATTCAATCCAATAGGTGGTTCCGGCTGTAAGGGTAACTGTAATGGTCGGGTCCATGTCGCCATAACTGTCATCATCCGAAGCTACCAGGGTGCCACAGCAGGATCCTGAATAAATCCTCATATAGGTGTCTCCGTCGCTGTTTCTCATGTCAAAAGTGTAACTGCCGGTACAGGTGCAATCGTAGCTGAAAAAAACATCATTGCCGTAACCGGCGCAGTCGTCGGCACAGCCCAGTGTGCCGGAAGTGTTGAACCCTGCCGCAATTTGTGAATACGAGATAGGTGTTGGCGCGGAACAGGTTTCGTTTGCTGGCGGCGTGCAGTTGCGTACCAGATTGAAATTGTAGGGTGAGTTTTGCATACCGCTGCTCGACCAGCTGCCGCATTCAAACCAATAGGTTGTACCGGCTGTCAAGGTCAATGTGATGCTTGGGTCCATATCGCCATAGCTGTCGTCGTCAGAAGCTACAAGGGTTCCGCAACAGGAGCCTGAAAAAATTCTCATATAGGTGTCACCGGCACTTAATCCCATATCGGCTGTGTAAGAACCGGTATATTGTGGCGTGAAGGTATAAAAGACATCAAAATTGGCGGTACCGCTGCAATCGTCGGTGCATCCCAAAACTCCGGATGTATGGTAGGGGTCATTATAATAATAAATAGCTGTTGCTCCCGCGCATGTTTCATTGGCAGGCGGAGCGCATGTGATGCAGGTAGAGCCATAGCACCAGTTATCAATATTTGCCAGATTGTAAGCACCCACGCCGCATAAACCTGAGTTGGTAGTTGTGGATGTGGCCGTGTAGGTATAATCCCAGGTTCCATTCAGGTCGGTATCTATCTTCATCGAAATGGCGGTGCCATTATATTCCAGTGCAATATTCACATCGGTACCGAAATTTAATCCTGTAGCATTGGCGATAATACTTCCATTTTCGTAAATGAAATAGGAGTCCCAATAACCTGCTGAACCATTATCTTGTATTTTGGCCATCAGGAAATTACTGGCATCAGAATATCTTCCAACCGCGCCAACATATTTTGTTCCGGCGGCTCCGGTATATGTGGCTCGCAGGGTAACACAACCGTTTGTTTGCGTGCTGCCGTCACGGGTAATATAATTCCACTCAGCGGTGGCAGGCGATTGTAGGGTATTGTTGTAAATTTGCCAATCTCCGACTTGTTCGGTCCAACCCGTAACGGTGGTGGAATTGGCAGCCGTGAAATAATCACAGGCTTGCCCCCATACCGAACTATTTGCTGTCAGCGCCAGAAACGCCAGCAGGACAAATATTTTTTTAATAAAAATAGTGAATTTTTTCATATGTTTATTTTTTAAATTAAATATTTATTCATGTGTTAATGGCATGATTGAATTATTTGCGTGTAGCATCATAAACAGGAACGGATGTGGCCGGAGTTTGGACACCTTGACCTGCTGAAGAATTTTTCACGGAGTTTGCCGGTTTATTGTTTACGGCATTGTATTCCTGAGGATAATTTTTTATCCATTCGGCTTTTTTTGCTTCATAATCAGGATCGTTCAGGTAGGGGGCGTGTTCGGCCACCTTGGTGGCGGGTTTCTCAAGCGTTGTATTGGCGGCAGGCCGTAACTTTTTATTGGTGTTTGAGGATTGTTGCAATACAGCGTTCATTTCTTCGGGATAGTTTTTCATCCAGATAGCTTTTTTGGCGTCGTAATCGGGATCGTCAAGATAAGGGGCGTGTTCAGCTATTTTGGTGTGTTGTTTTGCCACCTGCTGGTCAGGAACAGCAACCTGTGTTTGTACCTGGCTGGATACGCCGTTATCATTGCTGGTACCGCCTATTGATTCATATTCTTCGGGATAATTTTTTATCCATTCTGCCTTTTTTGCAGAATAATCAGGATCGCCCAGTTCTGGTGCATGTTCTGCAACTTTTTTATTTACAGGGGTAACAGTGCTGTTTGTGTTAATAACCTTGTTTTGAGTGTTCCCCGATTGCAGCAGGGCATTGTATTCTTCGGGATAATTGGTCATCCAGGCTTCCTTCTTGGCTTCATAATCGGGATCGTTGAATTCGGGTGCATGGGGTGCAATTTTGTATCCGGGTGCGTATTCATTGGGTTTGGTAGCACTGGTGGGGGATGCATCGGCTTTTTTAGTATTGGTGATTGTGCCCGAAGCCGGTTTTGTTACCTGATCGCTGTTGGTAGCACCAGATTTTCCATTGTTAGCCGGGTTCAAAAGCGCATTGTATTCTTCAGGATAATTTTTTATCCATTCGGCTTTTTTGGCAGCAAAATCAGGGTCGTTGACATCGGGAGCATGTGCCCCGAGTTTGTCTTTGCTGACACCCATGTTTTGAAGAGAGGCTGCCGGAACAGGAGGAGGGGTTGCTTTTTGTGACTGAATGGCTCCGTTATTGGCCTTAGCTTTTTCGGAATCCGGTATGTTTGTTGAATTCTGAGCATTTACTACCGAGATTGCAAAAATCAAAATTGCAATCAACGAAGCAACACGCATACCAACAAATTTTTTTACCGCTTTTTTTAAATTTGGATAAGGTTTTTTCATAATGTTAATGGAATTAGTAGTTGATAATTAATTTATTAATGATATTAGAAATTACAGATTAATAAACAGAAAATTTGTTGCAATATTAATAAAAAAAACAGAAGAATTTACATCAATTTCATACATTAACAAATGCAGGAATAAGACATGATCCCAAATAATAATTATGAAAAATTAAAGCAATACGACGAATAATATTTAAAAAAACTACTTACTAATTAATGTATAGTTTTTTATAAGAATTATCGAATCATTTTTAATGTGAGGCGGTATGAATTTGTGGACGTCGTGATATCAAGTGTAAAAAGATATAATCCGGAAGGCAACTGGCTATAGAAAAAGGGCATGGTATGTTTGCCGCCTGCTAAGGGTTTATTCAGCAGTTCATCGATTTTTTCGCCACGGGCGTTGTAAAGCGAAAGTTTTACACTGGCATCTTCGGGTGTTTCAAAGGTTAATACGGTGTTCCCGTTCATCGGGTTGGGAAAACCAGAAAACTCCAGATTTTTTTCCTCATAATTTCCCTGAAAAAATATTTTAGGCATACTGAGCCCGGTGTTTTCGTTTTCCCTGCCATATTGGTCTGCCATTATTCCTGTACCATCGAGGTAAAACTCCGTATCTCCCTGCGGCATCTCCTGTAATGGTTTAAAACCCAATACCAGGATTTCATCACCGGCTGCTACATCATAAAACCCGGTGGTGGCATACACCACCCTGATTACGCCATCGGCATCCGTTACAAGCAGGTCGTTGTCTTCAGCCACAATTTCTTCGAAAGAAGGGTTTATTTTGGCGAATGTTTTTTTGTTCCCTTTAGGCATTGAGGCGCTTACCAGTTTGAAATAGGTTGCAGGATAATTTAATTCCAGCCCCATGGCCGAAAAATCGCTAATTTTTGAAAGTATCTTTAAAGGAATTTCAAAACAGGCACCCTTATTAACGGTCAAAATTTCTGTTGACTGATAAATGATATTTGCCGTAGCCGACGATTTTGCCATATTCCAGTTGTTGGCCGAATCTTTATATTTTGAGCTGGAGGCATCGTAGTCGCCGTAGCCGATAGTTGTAAGGTTCACAATCAGGTCGTGACCGGCAATTGTTACCAGGGTGTCGGCAGCGGGCCAGTTGCCTTTTGAAAAGTTGGCTGTTGGAGAATAGGGTTGTCCTACTTTAGCCTTTAACCGGGCAATATCCAGTGCATTAAACAAGGTGTTGTTATCCACATCCGCGGCTTTTTTGTGTCTTCTCGAAAAGTTTCTTGACGGATCCTGCAAGGTGTCGTGACCCACCAGATATTTTAAAAAAGCCACGTCAATAGCATTAATGTCGTTGCCCATCTGCATGGTATCAGCCGTATATTTGTCGTACGACAGCAGGTAAGTGCCATCGGGCACATTATTGAATCCATAAGTTCCCCATGTATTGCTGGTGTCCCGGGCTAATTCCAGTCCTCCGGGATAACTTTTCAGTTTGACTATTACCTGGCTGATATTATATTTCAGGGAACTGTAGGTGGGCATACTGGGCACCGGGTTACCGGCGTAGGCTCTGGCGCCGTATTTAGTTTTTCCGCTCAATTTGTATCCGCCTCCCAAGACACTGATTTTTCCATAGTGGGTGTTGAAACTTATTTCACCCTGGGAGGTGTCGGTAATTTCGATTGGCGTGGGTGCATTGCTGAAATCTAAATAAGGTGAACTGCCTAGGGAGGCAGTAACCAGAAATTTTATAGCAAACAGCACCGATGAATCGTTCAGGTTTTGTCCGCTGGCAGTGGCATCGGTCCACATAAACATCAATTTGCCCTGGCTTGCCAGTGTCGTACCGAAATTCGTACTGTCCATGCCCGGCAGCCCATATTGTTCTGTCGAGATGAAGACAGCATGTGATGGGTCGAAAGTGACGGTTCCCTGCAGCGAAATGATCTTGTTGAATTGCCATACCCTCACGGGAACAGACACCAGAAATCCTGTACTTGCATTTACCGAATCGATTTTTATTTCAAAAACCTGTGAAGCACCGGTAATGGCTATGTCCCCGCCAATAGTTCCTGCCGGTAAGATATTTAGCGAAGAATCGGATACCTCCACAGGAGTGGGTGTGTCAACAAAGGTGATAACCGCGTGTTGCCCGGCACTGCCTGTAAGCAGAAAGTGTAATGAAAACAATGCGTCACCGTCGGCAAGGTCTTGTCCTAAAAATTCAGCATCGGTCCAGCTAAAAGTAATCTTTCCCTGTGAAAGCTGCGAAAGCCCAAAAGATGAGGCATTTAAGCCGGGCATGCCACAAAAGCCTACTCCTTCAAAGGAAACCACGGAGTTGTCAAAAACTATTGTCCCTTGTACCGAGTTTATATTGGAAAAGTCATAAACCCTGCACGAAACAATTAGCTGTGATCCATGTACGCCGCTGACCGAATCAAATTTCAGTATTACTGCATGAGGCTGCACCAGGTTTTGGATAGTCACACTTCCTGCAATAAGATTCAGGGTTTCCGGATTGAAAGAGTTGTTGATGACCTCCATTACGGTGGGCAGGTTAACAAACGTCAACGTGCTGGACTGGCCTGAAGTTCCGATACTATTGAACCGGATGGTGAACAACACGGCACTGTCGGGAAGCGATTCACCTCCAAGGTCAGGATCGGTCCACATAAACATCAGCTTACCATTTGCTGCCTGGCTGGTTCCAAAATTGCCGGCACTGAGCGAACCAAAGCCGAAATCCTGCACAGAGACGAAGCTAAGGATGGATGGATCAAATTGTATTGTTCCCTGGGCTGAGACAATATTTATAAAATCCACCGCCCTTACAGGCACGATTACCTGGGAGCCTTCCGCCACCGTATGATGACCGGTTAGCAGTGTTACATTTGCCCGTAAGCTAAACGAGACCAGTAACAGGATTAAACTATTAGCTATTATTTTTTTCATAACATTACAGATAATGATATTAGTTTAATTTTTATTT
>ENA-UPTA01003275-UPTA01003275.1-activated-sludge-metagenome-genome-assembly--contig:-NODE-3275-length-16029-cov-5.215475_pt1 | contig 16029 bp, 21 predicted proteins | sample MGYA00238184_ERZ773361 | MGnify/ENA primary metagenome ERZ773361 (study PRJEB29100, sample SAMN05720205) | activated sludge metagenome | isolation source: anaerobic digester from wastewater...
CCAACAGACAACGCTCGTATTAAGGAAGGTCTGTACCCGCGGCCGTGGCCTTCTAACGCTGATAATAGCAGCGGCAATTAATCGGAAAAAAAAGGGAAATATATGAATGTAATTTTAGGAGTGCTTGGTATTTTAGTTATCTTGTTACCAGGATCAGCTCTAATTATAGTGGTTGATGTTTTCATGTTGGGTAGGAGTTTTCAACCGTCTTTAATACCGGTCTCTATATTTTTGAGCGTACCCATTACTCTGCTGATACTTCTGATAACAAAAAGGATTCCATTCATTCATCAGCCCGTGTGTACGCTTTTGTCGAAGTTGTTGCCAGATTAACTAAGTAGCGGAAAAGCTATATGAGACTTTTAATTGACACATGGAATGAGCAGCATAGTGCAACCAAAGTTGGCGCTGATTAATATAGTAATTATTACCTTAGTAACGACTTTGATTACCGTGTTTAGATAGGGCGAAAAAGTAATAATTTCAGATTAACCTGAAATTGTATTCAGTGGTTGATGGCAAACATTAAGCACGGATACCCGTATATTTTAAATCATTATTAATTAAGCTTCTCATTCGCAATACAGCTAACTTTGCTTAATAATATCAGCATTATTCTGTTGAGCTTTCGTAGACTCTAGGTTGTCTCATTCTGCTATAAATACATTGTCAGAAAATTAGGCAGCATAACCCATGATCAGTATTGTAGTTGACCATTCAAACGCAACCGCACAAGAACAAGCGGCATTCATAAAATCCAATCCTGTGATGGATATGGTTAAAAAGTCACGTAGTCTTGGGTATTCAGTCAATTTAACTTTCATTCAAAAACCTGAAATCGATACCTCACTAGAAAAACTCAATGCCATTGCTCTGCATGCGACGGAATTAATTTATGAGACAAATCTTACTTCACTATCAATGAAGGCTGCTTTAAATAATCTCACCCCAGCTGATATCCATTCCGCAAAACTCATTCTAAACAGGATGCCGGGCCGCGAGTCGACACTCTTAACTGAGCAGCGTGACTACTTGGTAAATAGTGGCTGGAAACCAACCATTCCATTCTGAACTGACTTGGCTTAAAAATGAATTATGCCAAAATTGCATTTATCATAATTGAGACTTATGGTCTATGACTTCAAATCCGGTAACTCCAAATCATTTTCAGAAGGCTATATGACACATACCATTGCCGGCCCATGCTATCCTCACCTACTAGATCCCAGTAAGCTGATTGATAGTCAAGGTACACCTATAGTTGAGATAATTCATACGGGTAATAATGCGGAAATAGAGTTGGAACGTGCAAAATTCATCAACGAATGCATCAATCAGTGCTTACAATACGGGCTACCTAAAGACGCACTTGCTGAATTAACTGCTAAGTATGAGAAGCGACAGAAATCAACGCTACGAGGCTTTAAAACATTACTTGCAACGCTTCGTAAACTTAAAAAAACTCCCAATGTAACCGGTGAAGCTCTAAGTATCGCTAACCATGGGATAACAACCGGGAAAAGGACTATGGATAAATTTTGGTAGATTACTGAGCTGCAGTAACTGACGATAGCTTATCAAGTTCTATTAAATAGGCTCTGCATGGTAAGCGCTCCACTTCTACGTATTCTTTTTCACCAATAATCACTATTCCCAAAAAGGTTCTAATTTTCGAATAGGATTTATCGTTTTGATTACCAGGTGAAGATGAGTCTTTTATATGAAAAGTATATTTTTGCTCGGGTATTAAACCATTCGTGATGTTGCAGGCCCTTGTTGTAAGCGAAGATGGGGGATTAGAAGCTAAAGAACTAGAGACTTGTATTAATTCCATCAAAAACACCTTAATAACAGGAGTCGCTATTTTGAATAATTCGACAAACAAGTAGTCTCCGATTGTTCAATGAAATGCAATCTGCAATAGTTAAGCCTTTTAGTTATCAATTAATACACTTAACATTCGAAGACTTGGGAAGTTTAGCTTCTAGGTAAAATCTCTAATCATTGATTAAATTTTTACCTGGGAAAATAAATGCCTGACTTATCTCATAGCAGATTTGAAGACAATGCTTTACAGGCTACTCAGGCACCCAATATTTCATTATCAATAGTTACTGTAATTAATTCCACAGATCCAGACACCTCACAAACACTGCCCTCAAGCGGCAATATTCAGACTCCAGTAAGAATGCCCAATGAGCGTAGGCAAGATAAATTTATTGCCAATGGAATTGGCTTTACCTTATCTGATAAACATATTGCACAAATAGAAAGTCTGAAATTAGGAATACAAATCAACAATGCAATATTTGCAATCGACTCACTTGTAAATAATGCCAACATGGACATGCAGCAGTCATTAAATGATGCTGTAAGAACTTACTGCAACCAACAACAAAATTCTTACAACTTGTGGCTATTGAAGGTACAAGAATTTGCTAAGAAACATAATGTCGCTGTAGTAAGCATCATTTCAATTTTAGATGATGTAGCGCGTTTTAATGAGTTGCACTGGGCGCTAGGAACAAAAAAAAATTATGTTTTAAAATTCAAGGAGGAAAGCAGCATCCCTCTATCTAAAAGCCCTACATAACACCTCAGCATTTGAAACATCCCGACCCTATTTACCATGAGATATTAACTGCGCGCTCAATCTTGAGCCAAACAAAATCACAATAATCACTAAGATAAATAGGATGGTCATGAAGAAAATTACTTTATTAGGTTTTTTGTTCGCAATAACTTACACAACTGCATTTGCTGAAGGCATGCCAATAGACTCGGATGTGCATCAAAATAAAGATATTACGCGCGCTGACTTTTTAAAGCGTGCCGATACACATTTCTCAAGAATGGATGTTAATGCTGATGGCGTGTTAACTCCAGATGAACGTAAAGCTGGACGAGAAAAGATGTTAGAGCACCGTCGAGGCCATAAAGATCAGCGCGCTGAAAAAGCATCACCTACAGATCAATAACTATCTTTATCCTGTGAATGTCGGGCCTATATTTATAGCGCCCGCTTTTTAAACAACAGCCTTATGTCGAATTAATCCAGTGTCACATAAGATTCAATCCTGGCAAATGTAATTGCTCTATCTCATCGCGAGTATTTAATATATTTGTTACCATACTTGCAGTATCGGTTCATTAATTAAGCGAGGCATACAAATGGGGTCAATAGATTTAGGCTATTTAGATGATGAACGTAAAAAACTTTGGAAAAAAGTTATAGAACTACAGGATTTAATCGACAAGAAAACTTCTGACTATGAAAAGGAGTCTGCACAAGCTTCACGAAAATGTGCCGAATTTAGAAACAGATGCGAAGCAGCAAATAAGCAAGCAGATATCATAGTTAGCAATCTGCACAAGACTGAATCTGAAATTAATCAATCAAATGTAGTTGCAACTATTGAAGAAATTCAAGCGTTTTATGACGAGCTATCTCCCAGTAAAGACAGAATAACTAACAAAATTGCTGAACTTGACACATTATTTGCAAGTTATGCAACATACGCCGAAAGACTTAAAAACTTAGATACCTTATCTAACACTGCAGATGAAACCGCGACTAAAGTTGATGCGATATTTAAACATCTATCATCAAGAAAAAAAGAAATCGACCAAGTTTATATTGAGGTATTTGGATACACAGATACAGATACAGATACTAATGAGGAAAAAGAGGTACCCGGCCTGAAAGATGAACTGGATCTAGCCTACGTTAATCTGAAGAAAGATTTTTTAGCATTCTCAGATAGCTCAAAATTAGAAATTAAAAACACGTTAAAGGGTTGGGATGATTCATACCAAAGCGCTCTTGGAAAAATAGAGTCACTACTCCCGAGGGCTTTAACTACGGGTTTAAGTTACGCTTATTCTGAAAAGAAATCAGCTGAAATAGACGAGAGCAAAGCACTTGCCAAAGTCTTTATCTATGCGGTTCTAGGGTTAATCATTATTTCACTCATCCCATTTGGAGTTAGCATCTATCAGTTAAATCATGGAATGCCTTAGATGAAGCAATATTACAAATGCCGCGATTGGTATTGTCAATAATTCCATTATATATTCCAGTGTTATGGGTTGCCGTGTCATCAAATAGAAAAATGAATCTATCTAAACGACTAATTGAAGAATACACACACAAGGAAGTGCTTAGTAAAACATTCGAAGGGTTGGCCACACAAATTCAGAATCTTGATGATTCTGAAATTTCGACAGAGCTGAAAACAAGGTTGCTCTACAACATATTGGAAGTCAGCTCTGAAAATCCTGGCAAACTAATATCTGACTATAATAAATCTGATCATCCTTTAATGGACGCTCTTGATAAGAGCATGAAATTAACAAATTCAATCGATTACCTTACAAAAATACCTGGCATGTCAAAATTAGTTGAAGTTTTAGATAGTAAATCAAAGGAAATTGTAGAAAAGGCCGCAGATAAAGCAGTGACGGGTCTCGAAAAAGCAGTAACAGACAAAGTGTTACGTGATTGATTAGCAATGCCTATCAGCTTTAAAGCGCATCAAGCATTGGATAAGGACGTAGATGCTGCCTATGACTACAAAGGGGGTGCAACTGATGCGGCTAGGGTTGCGTTTTTGTTCGACCTTTACCAAAAGGTCACATCCTTTCTCCCGGCTGACCCTAAGAAAAACAACAGGAAGACCAAATAAATATGCAACCAAATATTCTAGGCGTTTTAATTGATAAACTTTGGTGGCTACTACCATTATTTTTCATTACTTCTATACTCAAAACACCATGGTTTAAAGGCTTGGTTGGTGAATGGTTGGTAAAGATTTCCGCCAATTATTTACTTGATAAAGAAACCTACCACGCAGTGCATAACGTCACACTTGAAACTACTGATGGCACAACACAAATCGATCATATTTTTATTTCGAAATACGGCATTTTTGTTGTGGAAACAAAAAACTATGCTGGATGGATTTTTGGTGGGGAGAATCAATCTACTTGGACCCAAAAGATATATAAAACAACAAATAAATTTCAAAATCCCCTTCGTCAGAATTACAAACACCTCAAGGCGCTTGAAGCGGCTTTAAACATCCCATTTGAACACTTGAGATCAGTCATTGTCTTTGTGGGAGGAAGCACATTTAAAACTGACATGCCCGCGAATGTTACTTATGCTGGCGGATTTATTCGCTACATTAAATCATTCACTCAAGTCATTTTTAATGATGCCCAAATTCGGCAATTAGTGAATATAGTACAAACACAGAGGCTTAAACCGTCAGTCAAAACCAATCGTGAACATGTTAAAAATCTAGAAAGTAGACTATCAAATAATTCCTCAAAAACTTGTCCTAGATGCGGCAGTGAAATGATACTAAGGACTACAAAATCCGGAGAAAATGCTGGTAAGCAGTTTTGGGGCTGCTCCCAGTTTCCTAAATGTAGATCAGTTCTAGTTAAATGATATCGTCCGTACAACTCAGTTAATAGAGGCAAAAGTATAGAGTGATCCCATAAGATATCTTTACTAGATTTTTAAGTTTGGATTGTTTTTTTTCAAAAAATTTATAATGGATCCATCAACAATATCATGATGGATGCTTTAAGTATGAGTAGTTTGCCAATCCAAGAAAATGCACCTGACCTAGTAATGACTTCGGTAATTGATTTGTTATTAGAAGCTAAATTTATTCCAAATGAACAAGCAAGAGTAGATATATTTCAAAACTCTTCTGCCAATAATCCATTGCTTGGCAAATCTAGTAAATGTCTGGCAAAAATTTGTGGGCGATTACGTTTCGAAAAGGTCGGTACAAATATTAAAGCCACAGTAAGCGCTAAAACAACCTATTTTTACTTTCTACAGGGGTTTGGAACGGATTGCGTTAAAAGTATCGCCTCGCACGATACAAAGAATATTGATTCTATAAAAAGTACTGTAGATAGCTTGTGTGTTGAATGATTGCACAACAAACCATTCGTGCACAAACACGTGAGTATTGGATAACCGTGCGCTTTCATCGCGCCAACCTACCAAATTGGTTAGTTATTGAATTAAACAAAACAAAAACAAGCTAATATGGAAATTTAAACTGTAGAAGACAAATTAACTGACAATGGAAAATTAATCATGGATAAATATGTAACTATCGTAATTCGCATGCCTGAAGGCGAGGCTGAAAAACAACAAGTATCAGAGAGCATAAAGTCTCTAAAACCATTCCAAACAGCAATGTCACTTGAAGACGAGATGACTGTGTTAGAAATGATTGAGCAGCATGAAGATTTCGATGCGACTATTGCGGACGAGGCTCGTGCAAAGACTCTCGAATTACACCGCCAGGCAGAAACTGTTAAATAATTCGAAAAGACATATGCCAGATTTTTATGCTTTTGAAAGTGAGTTTTAGGGAGTTATGCAAGCTGGAATAATCCGGAGCTGGTAGATTTCACTCATTCAGCAAAAGCGCTTGTTGGGATGTTGCAAACGATGGTTAATCAGCAAGGGTAATAATGAATGTTAAGTATAAAATCGACGACAACTACAAATGCTAGCGCTATTAGTCTGTAGAATTTGTCATTTAAAATGTCCAATAAATTGAAATAGAGTGTTGATGATGTCAAAGTATTCTCACCTTAGTAATGAAGATCTGATACGTATCCTTGAGCGTCGCGATGCGGAACGAAAGCTAGGATTGAATTGGGAGCGTAATTCAATTGAGCATGAGCTCGCATTGAATGAAGATTTCATTGCGCTAGATTTTAATCGCGCCATGTCTTATGGGGAGGCTCCCTATGATAATCTTTTAATAGAAGGCGATAACTTTGATGCCCTTCGTAATTTAAGAATGGCTTATTCTGCGCGTATTAAATGCATATACATTGACCCCCCTTACAATACTGGCAATAAAGACTTTATCTACAACGATAACTACATTGATAAAGATGATAATTTCAAGCATTCCAAGTGGCTGGAATTTATGTATCGGCGGCTATCACTCGCTAAAGATCTATTAACTCATGATGGTGTTATTTTTGTTTCTATCGATGACAATGAGATGGGTTATCTTTCTGTGCTAATGGATGAAATATTTCCTAATATGCGTGTAGGCACTTTTGTATGGAAGCGACGCAGTGGTGCAAATGACCCAACAGGTTATTTTACTAGTGCAGACCATGAGTATGTATTGTGCTATGCCAATCCTGGATTTTCTTTTCAGGGAATTGATAAGGATTTCTCGTCCTACAATAATTACGATGAGGGAAGCTCTGATCCATGGAAACGTGGCGATCTGACTAAGGCACATACATATAAAGCTAGGCAGAACTCTTTTTATCCAATTCAGAACCCAGAAAATGAAATCTGGTATCCATGTAACCCACATCGCGTATGGGGGCCAATATCTAAAGTGTTTATTAAAGCTGGCAAGAAAGCTCCTAAGACTACATTTGAAGATTTGCTTTCTAAAAATAAAATATTATTTCCTGATGAGAGTAAGGTGGCCTTTTATCACAGTCTCTCCGAGCTACGCGAAGCAATTAATAACGGAGATGCTCCACAATATATCCGAGATAATTTATTTGAGTCCGAAGAAAAGAATTTGGAATATCTAAATTTCTGGGTAGGTAAGAAAATTGGATATGGTTCACCAGGATATAAACGAAACTTATCCGAGCTAAAGCGTTTAGAAAAGCCATTATCAACATGGATTGCATCAACATCAGAAAAAATAAAAGACGATGATGTGGTTACTTTTATGACATCTGGCATGACGCAAGAAGGAACAAAACTAATCCAGCAAATGTTAGGTGGCAGTGCTTTCAGTTATCCAAAACCATTGTCGTTGATAAAGAATCTTATCCAACAATCAACAGGCGAAGGTGATATTGTCCTCGATTTTTTTGCTGGTAGTGGCACAGCTGGACATGCTGTTCTTGAGTTAAATTCGGAAACAGAGGTTGAGCGAAAATTTATTTTAGTATCATCAACAGAAGCTACTGAGAAAGAACCAGAAAAGAATGTTTGCCTTAATGTGACTAGGGAAAGGCTCGTTTCAGCTATTAATGGGTATAGCTACAAAACAAAAACAAAACAGGAATCTGTGGCTGGAGTTGGTGGTAATTTTGCCTACCTTGTCACGCGACGTATTCCTTCTGGGCATATTCATGCTGATATTCAGCATGATCAGGTTTGGCATGCCATCCAACAATTTTATGGGTATGGATTGCTGCCCTTTGAACAGTCCAATCCAATTCAGTGGGCTGACACAGATAAAGCTAGGTTAATTTATATACCTGAAATCAATCAACAGGCTCTTGATGGCGTAATGGCGTTACTTGAAAAACAGTCTGTTACAGTGATTTACTCATGGCAGCCAGGATTATTAAAGCAGAGAATCTTTTCAGATCATGTCAGCTTTGAGAAGATCCCAGATTTCCTTGTTGAGAAATTCGGGGCAAGCCAGTGACTCCTCTTAAACAATTTCAAAAAAATGCGGTAGAAAGCGCTGTTGATCTGTTTATTGAAACTGCGACTCTGATTGACCAGTCATCTACGTTAGCATCAAGAAAAGTCGTTATTCAGCATAACGGAGCACTTCTAATAGAAGCACCTACTGGCGCAGGAAAAACCCTGATTGCAGGAAATATTGCCGAACGAGTCAGTAATGCAAAAAAAACAGTATGGTTATGGTTCGCGCCATTCTCCGGTCTTGTTGAACAGGCTGAAAGTACCATTAGTAATGAATTTAGGAGCTTACGCGTACGCGACTTAATTACTGATAGAAATGCACCCTCAACCCAAACTGGGGACGTATTCGTCACTACATGGGCCGCAGTCGCGACAAATAACAAAGATACAAGAAGATCGCGCAATGATGGTGAGGCTATGCCATCCGTAGATAATTTATTGACGGCACTAAAGGCGAGTAATTTTAAAATTGGCGTTATTGTTGACGAAGCTCATCATGGGTTCAATAAGGCGCGTCAGGCGTTGGAGTTTTATAAATCAGTCATTGATCCTGATTTCACAATACTTATTACCGCAACACCAAAAGACAGAGACGTCGATGCATTTAAAATTGAAGTTGGAATCGCTGAATTACACCGCATTTCAATTTCCCGTAAAGATTGTGTAGATGCTGGACTAATCAAAAAAGGTGTTCGTGCAATTGCATTTAAAGCAGACGAAAGTCAAGAAAACCTAATTGACTTTGAGATGACCGCTCTACGACATGGAGCTGAAGCACATAGAGGTGTTATTAAGCTATTGCGCAATATCGGTTTAGATATGACTCCTCTAATGCTTGTGCAAGTGGACTCTGCAGGCGGAAGTATTGAAACTGCTAAATCAAAATTAAAGGAATTAGGCTTTCAAGATTGTGAAATTGCAGTTCATACAGCAGATGAGCCTGATCCTGATTTAGTGGGATTGGCAAAAGACGAACAGAAGCAAGTGCTAATTTTTAAGATGGCCGTGGCTCTAGGCTTTGATGCTCCGCGGGCATTCACATTGGTGTCTATGCGCCGAAACAGAGATGAATCATTTGGCGTTCAGATTGTAGGCAGAATATTGCGCGTAGATCGTCGTTTGCAGGCACTTGATCTGCCAGAGTCTCTTAATTATGGCTATGTATTTTTGGCCGACTATGCGGCGCAGTCAGGATTGTCGCTTGCTGCAGATCGAACTAATGCCATCCAAACGCAATTGACAAGTGTTAGCCGCAATGTAGCGCTTGTTACGGTAGGTGATCAAGGTAAGATAGTTCAACATTTACAAAATGGTCAGACAAGTTTGCTAGGCGAAGATACTGACTTTTTTAGCACTCCACCTACATTATCAAATAACTCTGTTTCTGGAAATGCTGCAGCTAGACCTGAAAGCATAGCGTCGCATTCAGCATTACTTGACTTAATCATGCCTGACGTGGCTACCGATAACCAACACCCAAGCTGGAGCAGCTCTCATGAATGCAAACCGATTGTAGCGATAGCAACAGAATATACCTATCCATTGCGCGAGGATATTCAATTCCCGCATTCATTTAAGAGGGAGCAGTACCCACTAAATCTTGGGGAAATTACGCAAAATATAGTTTCAACAATTAGAATCACTCCAGAAATTCTGGCTGCCAGCCGAAGGCGCTCCGCTAGGGTTGTAAAAAAAGAGATGGAACTTTTTGAACATGGGCGGGAGTCAGTTTCTGATACATTAGCGGAATTGTCTGATAAAGCCATTGCTGCTAAAGCGCAACAAAGTTTATTTGCGTCAGAGTCGGAATATATTAACAGTCGCCAAATTTATGGCTTGATGTTAGAGCGATTAAGGAAAGAATTTATCACTCTAGGATGGAGTGATATGCTGGATGAGCCATTACTTAAGAGAGGTTTAGATCTTATTTTGGCAGCCTATCCAGCTTTACTTAAAAACGCGATTCGTGAGTGTCTTGCAAATCATGCAATTGTCGTTGATGCGGCCAAAATCCCTGAAAAGATGATTTCAGAGTACCCTCTTCAATCATCTCGGTTAAATGTATATCGAGTTATTTCAGACTCAATGAACCGATGGGAAAAAGAATTTGCGGATAAGCTCGATAACGACACTACTGGCACCGTATTATGGTGGCACAGAAATGAGGATCGTAAGCCATGGTCAGTATCAATAGTGATACCAGGTTTCAACGACTTCTACCCTGATTTTATTGTGGGTGTTAAAGATAGAATTAAAGGTTCAGGTATTCTGTTGATAGAGGTAAAAGGTGAAATTAATAACGCTAGAGGTGACTCTGTAGCAAAGGCGCGCGCGGAGCATAAAACATACCGTAAAGCTATGATGGTCTACTGGGAGGATGAAAAGCGCTGGTATACCGTAAGGTATGATGAGGCAAATGATAAGAATAAGTTGGACCGTTTGTTTGATTTCGATCTGATGGCGGGGTTCTAGTAATGATAAGCAAAGATGATGTTGTGTATATTGAGCTAACCAAGCTTGAACTTGATGCTTGTATTGATACTGCGAAACATATTTCTGGGCATGTGGTAGATAGGAAAGATTTGCATGCTAGAGATGACCTTGAGCGATTTATTAATGTCCTTATGGGCGAAGTTGCTGAACAGATGGTTATCAAATGGTTGAAGGAACAGGGTAAGTTTGCAGAATCGGCTGTAGATAAAACATCAAATAAACCAGATGTGGGCCATGATGTAAAAGTTATAAATAGTGCTAACGGGGCTGAAATTCTTTGCTCGGTTAAGTCATCACTTTCGTATAAATTGGATGTTGAAGGCATATTGAGTATTTGTAAAATTGCATCAAAAGAATCTGAGCTTAAAGATATCAATATTCAAGTGTATTTTTGGCTTACTACAAATCCAAAAAAGAATGAAAGCCGTTTGACTGTTCCCAGTTTAAGACAAGCCGCGATAATTGGCTGGTTTGGACGAAATGATCTGCTTAAGTTTGCTGCCTACAACCATGAAGAAGGCCGAGAAGCACCTATTGAGACTCTTAACGGAGGCAGAACAATGGCTTCACTGCTGGGGCGTTTAAGTTAATTTGGCATGCATAGATAGGATTATCTTTTGAATTTTCTTCAATTTGACATAGGCCATCGCAAAAGCGGTGAGATCGTGGAAATAACATTAACAAGTGGTGCCAACGTACGCCTAATGACAAGTTCAGAATTTTCTAATTACAAAAATGGAAGAAGACATCGTTATATTGGTGGTTTAGCGAAACGCTCACCTGTTCGGTTGCAAATCACCACCTCTGGTCATTGGTATGTAGCAGTTGATATGCAAGGCTTACAAGGCAGCACCAAAGCGTCTGTTCGAGTTTTGCCTGGAGTACTACCTGAAATACAAGAACGTCCATTATCTGAAATTCCAAGTCTCGTTCGCGAAAATATACCGCCACCTACAGAATCTGGTGGAGAAACGCACGACGTATTTATTTCCCATGCTTCAGAAGACAAAGATGATTTTGTGCGCCCGTTAGCTAATGCATTGATACAGCAAGGGTTGAATGTTTGGTATGACGAAATGACCCTTAGAATAGGCGATAGTCTAAGGCAAAAAATTGATAAAGGGCTGGCAAATAGCAGAGTAGGCTTGGTGGTTCTTTCACCATCTTTTATCAAAAAAGGTTGGACGAACTATGAGCTTGATGGAATTGTGACAAGAACAATATCTGGTGAGCAAGTGTTGCTTCCCATCTGGCACAACATTACAAAGCAGCAGGTTGTTGACTTCAGTCCATCGCTGGCTGACAAAGTTGCTCGGAGCACCGCGACACATACCATCGAAGAAATAGCGCAAGAAATTGCTGAACTTTTGCACTCAAAGGCATAAGAATGTGTTCAACTCCTTTATCAAAAAATCAAGCGGACTTATTAGCTAAAAGCATTGAGTCTGCCGAACTCAGGAGATCTGATTTTATAAAGGCTGTTCTTCCTGCTGTAAAATGAATGTGAAAATATCACAAGCCTATCTTGATACGCGTTGCTTAAAAGATTCAGAGTTTTATTGATAAGTTTGTTGAAGGGATGGGGAAGTGTTTGACATCATTCACCGAAATAGAAGGGATCGTGTGTAGGGATTGAATAGTTCTAACTGATGGTTTACAATGATTTGCAACGTTCCTGCTTACTGATGATAGGTTGTGAACTAGAAAGCCTCAAGCTCTTCCCCGCTTGGGGCTTTCGCTTTTTTAGGGCTGCGACATCTTGGCACTTGGTTGTAAATCTTCATGCAGCTTTAAACCACAGGCGCAATAATCAGATCGGCAAGCCGAAGGCGCGACAGTCAATCTTCTCAATCGGCAAAAAATCAGTCCTAATTGACGCGTCCTGTTATACGTTGCACCTACGTGGACCCATCTGATTTTTCTACTTGGAAATTACCTAGTCACCTAAAAAAGTTAAGTCAATAATTTTTATATGTATACATATTTACCCAACATGATAATATTATAGTTAATTGGGAATTAATCCCATATTAAGTAAGTAGTATATTGATATCCGCATTTGTCATTTACAAGCGGCTCTTACTTACATATCTAAAATCAAGGTTGAGCCTCAAGTTGAACTTGATATAGGGAGTATGCGATGAAGTATGGTTACCTGGTAGAGTTAGCTGAAATTGAAAAAAGTGCTCGAAAAAGCATGTTGCTTAATAAATTCAGGTTTTTTGGCGATATATATAGCGCACTGCATATGCTTAACTACATGACTAGTAGAAAAATTGATACGGGCGTATTGATTCAGACATTTACTGAATTACAAGGATTTTTTGGTAAGCAAGATGATAATGCAGTCGAGCTATTAGAAAGAATTCGCAGAGAAATTCTCCGGTTATTGGAAAATAATGGCTGGAGCCAAAAAGAGTTTCACGAAAAATTGACAACTTAAAAGTAATCAGATCACAGAAAAGTATCAAAACCCGTCATTCTGAGCATTTTCAGTGTAAAAGTAACTTCGTGCAAAGGTCTTATTCATAATACCGCGATATTTACTAATGATTGACACTAAACCCCTGCCCTTTAAGTTCCTTAATTTCTACCTGGGCTTCTGCAACGCTCTCTTCATGCATCATCAGCTGCAGCAAAATATCTGTTGCTTTATCAATCTGCTGCCACATAAGGATTTCATCAAAAATATTGCCGGCATGGAATGCATTAAAAGAGTATGGGCCAGCACTTTTGAACAGAGACTCGGCCAATAACTGATTAAATAGGTAATCTCTGTATTTATCCCATATATATTCTGCAAACTCAGCCGGTTCATCGCCACTATCCTCAATTTCTGACAGCACCATAGCCATAAGTAGCGACCGCTGGCTAACTCCCAGCATCCAGGCCAACCAGATAGCATTTACCCAAGCACTTAATTGTTTACCATAGGCCAATGCCCACACACTACTTTCGCTACCCGGGTTCTTTTCATCAAAACCCATGAATATAGCTGCAGTGTAAGCAGAGGTCTTTTTAATATTGTTTTCAAAACATCCGTCAAGGTTCATGATCTGGTAATTGATGATATGTCCGTACTCATACAGCACTTGTGGGATATCGACATAGCGCAATTTTTTGTCGACCGCTTCTATTCGTAGCATCGGTTTGTTTTCGTCCACATCATTTGTATAGATATGGCCGTGATACCGACGAAACATGAGCATTGCTTCGTCATTCTCTTTTAGTTTTTCAAGCGCACCTGGTGCGACAAACTCAACCTCAAAGCCAAACATCTTGCCCAGCGTTGATCGCACATCAGCAATACGTCCGACCATAGGGCATTCTTCAGGCATCTGAACATTGAAAAACAAGCGGCTATATCGAGGATGGTTATGCAACACCATTGGCGCTAGTACGAATGAGTATTTAGTCTCCGGCGACTCTTGAGGCCCTATAAACCATGTTGGGTTATTCATTACCTACTCCTAATATCTTTACGGATGATTCTATTAATAGCGGCATATTGCCAGAGCTGAATCGTTCATACCCAACGAATGCTTCAATACTTGTGCTTTTAGCGTGGGATTGGTTATTAAGTAAAAGCAATATACTAAGTTGATAGATAATGAAAGTGAGTAAAAATGTATTACACAGTCGAATCTGGCCGCGCGGAATTTGTAGAGAATCTTGAAAAAGAGCCGCACATTAAGTGTGATTTTAAAGTGGGAGACAAGGTAACCTTCACAAATGAATTTGGCGTGGTTTTCCCAAATCATGTGGTTGTTGGATTCGCCAATCAAGAGCAAATCTTTAACGGTAGATTTATCTTTATCGATAGTGATGCTTACTGGTTTCCCAAAAGCCCAGAGCAGTTAAAAATTGAATCTGGAATGTAACTGTAGCGATTTAATTCGATTCCCCGGTAATATGAGTCATGAATTTCACATTACAACCGATTTCGGTCACCCTTGGACTGGACAGAGAGGTTGGGATTTACTTGAAGCAAAAGCAGATACTGAATTAGAATTGGATAAACTGATTGAGGCTGCAGAGCGTAAATTCTGGAACACTTGGATTCGTGATAATACTGGGCAAATAGCAGTTGTGATGTATAAACCCACTGGAGCATTGCGCAAATGGGAATGTAAGTCCATAAATAAAGGACGTACCGCTGAAGTTGTTTGGTTGTAATTATTATCCCCAAAAATATGGGCGTCTAAATGAAAGTATAAAGCATGAATATTAATGAACTCTTTGCATTATCAAACATTGATTTAATAAACAGTGCCTTTTTGATGTTTGCACTGTCGATTTGTTCTTTTGTTATAGGAAAACTTGCTTACGTGTTTCCAAAAACAAGGTACTTCTTTTATTTATTAGGTCTGTTCTTCTTTCTTTGGGGATTGATCCGGGTAATTTAAGGACTCATGAATTTCTGACAATTATGGATGATATTGAACTAGCCGGTGAGCAAGCGTATCTGGAAAATAAAGAATACGACAACCCCTACCTTATTTATAGTGATGAATTTAATCGCTACGAACGTGGCTGGACACAGGCCATGAAGAAATTCGCGGTTGGGTTAATCAAACCAGTGTCCCGTAAATCTGAGACTGAGTTTCCAATCCTGTTTAAGAAATAACGATATACAGACCAATTGGATTTTCAAGCGCCATTTATCAGTTAGTGTGTAAAACCTCGTCCTTCAGGTCGAGGATGTAAACGCGAACGGTGAAGCCGTTCAATGTCCTTGATTTTGAATTTAAACTGCTAAAATAAAGCCATGCTAATTCGTAAAGCCTACAAATTTGAATTGATGCCGAGCGGTGAGCAATCCCGTGCTATGCGTCAATACGCAGGCTGTTGTCGTGTGGTCTATAACAAAGCTTTGGCATGGCAAAATGAGCAACATCAAGCAGACAATACGTTCAAGTTTGGCTATACCAAAATAGCCAATCTACTGCCTCTTTGGAAAGCCGAACTTGCCTGGCTAAAAGACGCACCTAGTCAAACCTTACAACAAGCCATTAAAAATCGGCTATGTGCAAAATAAGGTTGGAATTAAACAATTTCGCCCCCAGAATTACCTG
>ENA-UPTA01003276-UPTA01003276.1-activated-sludge-metagenome-genome-assembly--contig:-NODE-3276-length-16028-cov-5.718901_pt1 | contig 16028 bp, 16 predicted proteins | sample MGYA00238184_ERZ773361 | MGnify/ENA primary metagenome ERZ773361 (study PRJEB29100, sample SAMN05720205) | activated sludge metagenome | isolation source: anaerobic digester from wastewater...
AGTCATTAAGGAAAAGAAAGCCCCCGAACAGTGGGCCTGCCGCGACTGCAAATACAGGCCGCTTTGCGGGATTTGCCCCGGCTATGCATGGTTCGAGACCGGGGACGAAAACAAACCCGCAGATTATTTTTGCAAACTGGGTGAATTGAGGTATAAGTTTTTGCCAGAGGAAACGGATGATGCAAACCGATAAAAAAAGACCCAGAAAGCCGTATCAGAAACCGGAACTGAAGGTGATTGAACTGGTCGCCGAGGAAGTGCTCGGCATCGGGTGCAAGAACGACAGTTCGTCGGCGCCCAGCGGCTTCACCTGCATGTCGAACAACTGCCAGATCAACGCATCCTGAGCGGCATGCCCGAACTTCACATCGGCGGTTTTGATTTTGTTGTCCATTGCCGTCAGCCTTTGGCGCCGTTCCTTCCCGGCATTCCCTATGCGAATTTTCTGAAACCCTCCGGGATCCTCGATGAAACCCCGGTCGAGGTGTTTTTGAGCCCGATGGAATCCCGGAATCATCCGCCGCTCCAGCCGCTGTTCGAAGGCCCGACCTGGTCCATGTTTTCCGACGGCGACCTGCGGCGTATCGTCATGCGCGACCGGGAGGGCGAATGCCCGCTGTGGATGGCGGAGTTCCGGTTGAACGGCCGCCGCGCGGATATCTTTTACGGCAGCAGGCAAATCGGCACCGCCGGCGAAGTGATCAGCCCGCTGGCGTATCCGCTCGATCAGCTCCTGATAATGTATCTCCTCGCAGAATCGGGCGGCGTGCTGATGCACGCCGCCGGCGGAGTCCGGAAGGGCGGCGTGATTTACGCGGGGCCGTCCGGCGCGGGCAAAACGACGATGACGCGCATGCTGCTGGCCGAAAAATGCGAAATGTTCAGCGACGACCGCGTGATTGTGCGGCCTCATGACGGCGCATATCTGCTGTTCGGAACGCCCTGGCCGGGCGATGCAAAAGTGGCCGTGAACCGGTGCACGAAACTTGAACAGATCTATGTTTTGCGGAAATCAGATGCGGACCGCGATGAGCCGCTGGATCCAGCGGCGGCGCTGGCAAAAATCATTCCCTGCTGTTCTTTGCCGTGGTTTGATGAGCAGGTTCTCGCGCAGTCGCTGGACGGACTGAGCCGGATGCTGAAGACTATCCCGCATTCAGTTTGTCATTTTACGAAGAAGCCTGCGGACGGCTGAGAAAATCCTCCTGAACGGCGGATTGAAATTCACGGTCGTCCCGTTGCGCTCCACAGCCACAGCAAGACCCAGGATATTCTGCGGCCGGACTTTTTCCGTGAACTCGTTCAGGGCGTCGCCCCTCGCCAGATAAAAAAGCCCCTCGCTGTCCCCTCTCGCGGCGACTATCCGGTGCAAGCGCATTTCGGTTTCGTGCCGGAAGCAGATCACCTGCCCCTTGCGGATGCGGCCGGCGGGGCAGGGGTGGACGGTGACGATGTCGCCGGAACGGATTGCGGGGTGCATGCTGGAGCCCGTGACCCTGAAGCGCGCGGATGTTCCCGCGCGCAGCAGCTCTTCAATCAGGCTGGCCGTTTCAGCAAGACGCATTCCGCTGCCCCCGTTATTTCTTCTGTATTTCATAAAACCTGTTTGACAAAGCATTCTTCGGAAACGAAATTAGCGCAAGTTTATTCGGTTTCGGTGAGGATGACCAAGAATACAAAGAGAATATTGGGGGGGGCTCTGTTCTTTCTGGCCCTGCTGGCGTGCCCTGGCGTGTTTGGCCAGGAACCGGCCGCGCCTGCAGCCGAAGATGATTCTGCCATCCGCATTCGCAGCGCCGCCATCGAGGGCAAGGTGTTTCTGCTGACCGAAGAGCAGGGGGAAGAGGAGATTCCCGGCGGCGAAGTGGATGTGAAAATCAGGCTTCGCGACGACCGCGAGATTCTCCATCACATCCAGACCCGCAGGGACGGGTCGTACGAACTTCCAAAACTGGAACCCGGGGAGTATGACCTGTTGGTGGGCGAGCTGCGCCTGGCGCTGGAAGTGGTCCCGGAGACATCGGAGCGCGCCGGCCTCAAAAAAGTGCTGATCATTATGATCCCCCGCGATATGTCGGGCCGGCCCCGCGGCCGCGACTGATTTTCTAGAATCGTCCCTGGATTCCAAACTGAATGGCGATGCCGGAAATATCCAGTTCGTCGTCGCTGGTGATCCATTCTTCTTCGGCGGTCACATCCATCGGGTCGGCATAAAGATAGTCAACGGAAAGAATAAAGAGCACGTCGTATCCGAGCGATGCCTGCATGCCGATCAGCAGGGCGGACGAATCGGAAATTTCCAGCTCGGCATCACCTTTCCATTCAGGATCCACGAAGTGCATCAGTCCCAGGTGCGGCCCGACGGCGAAATTCTTCTCCGGCCGGAAGGTCAGCGCCGCGTTCGCGCCGATCATGGGCGAGTTGAAGCGGGAGTTGATCAGGAACCCGGCCGTGGCGGTAAGGTCCAGATAGAGGTTGGGGTCTGCAAAACCGACGCCAAGATTGATGTTGGGCAGCGTGGAGATGGCTCCGGCCTCCTCAATCTCATACGTGTTCAGGCGTTCCGGGCCGGGACCCTTGACTTCAAAATCTCCGTCGGCGGTGTGGAGCAGGATGCTTCCCGGCCGGATGTCGGCGGTGAGTTCCATCTTGTCGAAAGCCTGCGCGGTCAATCCGGACGCAAACAGAAATGCGCATGCTGCGCAAAAAAACTTCTGGCTCATTTTTTGTCTCCTTGTCCCGGGCAGCGCCCGCAAACTTGTGCGCTAATCTACATCCGGGCTTGCGGAAAAACAAATATGAAAATGCATGAACTTCCTGTGCGGCTGTCTCCTTCGTCAAAAAGTTCCAGTGGCTGGAAGTTTCTATTCAGAAACTTCCAATGGTTGGAAAAACCGGAAAAAGTCCGACTGCATCTGTTCTGTGAAAGTCAGGAAACGGTTTAGAGCAATCTCTTGGCGGAAAATGCTTTTCCCGAATGTGACTTGAGATAGGCTTCGAATGCAAGAGCCTTGCCTTTGTCATCAAAGGCGCAATAGAAAATGATCTTCCATGGACGATATGGGGCTGTAGAAATATTCCCGCCATCGTTGTGCTTCTTGAGCCTGGCGTTCACATCTTCAGTGAAACCAACATAGCTGTATTCTGGATGGCTGATGCTGCGGATGATGTAAACGAAATACATAAGTTCTGGGTTCTTACTCAACTTCGAGGACACGACACGGCTTCGTTCAGAAACTTCGCCGGCCACGCTTCGCCTCCTGAATTAATTACGTGGCTGCGCCGCGCGTAGCCCGAAGGGCGAAGCGTGGCGGCCCAGTCGTAACAACAACAGAACCAAAACCGTCTGGGAGTTATTACCGTACTACACAAGGACTTCCGAATCTCGGTCAATTTATGTCAGGGGCGGAAAACCGGCTGAACTGGCCCGGATACCCCGGATTTCGGTTCGGAAGTGGCAGCATTACCAGAGCGTAACTCACCGGAACAATCCTGTTCTTCAGGGCTTGCAATGGCTCCGTCTTTTTGAGAACGAATCCGTCAACTCCTACGCCCAAGCCGCTGAAATCATCGGAGTCCACAGAAGCCGGGTCTTTCAGCTTGTCTCCCTTGTCACCAGGCTGCCAAATGAAGTTATCAACTTCCTGACCACCAACAAAGATCCATACATTCGCGCCCACTTCAGCGAACGGAAGCTCCGGCGGCTGACTTTGCTGGCTTCGGACGAACAGAAGATCAGCAGCTTCTGCAACATGCTGGATGGGATTCATGCGCTGGCTATGTTTGACGCGAAATCGTCTCGACCAAAGGGGGAAGAAGTTGTTTGATGTGGAAGATCATATGACAGTTGGTGACCTTCGCAGGAATCTCGAATCCAGGCCCCGAAACAGGCTTATCGCCAACTAGCACCTGCCTTCCATATCTTCTTGTAAGTCTCGTGACGCAGAGCGGCAAGGGAAACCGGGACAAGGAACTTCCTAATCGTTTCCACAACGTCTTTCAGATCGCCGGGCGATGATTTCAAACGGGTTCGATAAGTAAAAGATGTCCATTGAGCTTGCTTGCTTCTGTCCCTAATGAACTCCTCGGTTAAACCGTCGGGAACTCCGGAAGGCAGAGCGGTCTTGCGCCGATGGAATGTGGCTTTAATGGCGTTCGTCAACACGTCGCCGTCAAAGGGGAAGTTTTGAGAGAGAACCCAGATATCATAATAGTCCTTCATCCGGCTATTGATGATGCCCCGCCGCACAATGGTTTCATATTTCTCTGCTATGGCCGTTTCTTTTGTGTACATGGCAAGTTCTGGGGCCGGGAAATCAAGCAGGGCGGGAAACCGTTCAATCAATGCTTTGGGAGTAATGGCATCTCCAAAACCGATGTCAACTTGGATGGGAATTTTTGATTTTCCGAGCTTGGCCTGCAGATTGACCCGTATCCCCCCATATTCAGTATCTTCCCGAATCGTTTCCGCCTTCACGGAATCAGCATCAAACACTAACCCGTCATCTCCAACAGGAACCATGCAGATGGATTGAAAGATTTCCTTAATCTGAATGACGGTGTGCTGCTTTATTGCTCCTAAATCCAAATCTCTCGTTGGGCGATACTGATCACCTGCCCAGACCCAAAACATCAGTGCTCCTTTTATCGTAAACTGTTTGGCGTGTCGGGACTGGCTAAGGCGGTACAGCAGGCGTTCAAAACCGTATTGTGCCAGAACGACTTGAAAGTCAGTCCTTGATTTTTCAGCATAGTTTATAAGGCGCTGCTTCACAGATGCTGATAAATATTTCGGCTTGGATGCGGTCATTCCATTGCCTCCAGATACGGACGCATGACATTGGCAACTCGGCAGATCTTTGCATATTTGAAAAGTTCAGCCGGAGAGCACTTCTTTTTCCGCAGACCTTCCCTGATTGCTTCCAGAGCCACATCCAGTCCGATTTTATTCCGGTACTTGAAGCAGTCGACTATGGTTTTAGCGGGATTGGTGATTCGGACAGACACGCCGTCAAAGGTGTGTTTCTCTGTGCCAGACGAATATGAGGCATCGGAGAACCAGACGACTCTGATCGGAATATCTTTCTCGCGTGGAGGCGCAATCTTCTGTTTCAGGGCGATCCAGACATCGGGAGGGTTTTGCGTGCCTATCCCATGGAATCGGAGTGCAGACAGTAGGCAAATTACGGCACTGGGAACTCGCTTTGTAACGGCCGCCAGTGTGATGTGTTCTGATGCGTCGGCTTTGGATAGACGGTAGATGCCTCGGCCGGTCTTAATCAGCACGCCCCTGGCACAGAGTCGCTGAAGAGTTTCGTGATGGATTCCCTCTGAAAGCAGGTCTTTTGTTCGCAGAAACCCCTGGGCTTTTGCCATCTTGATTACAGTGTCGCTATAGCTGGACCTTTTCATCATGTGCATAACTATAGATAACTGATGATAATTATCAAGAGATATGCGCATTTGATTTGTACTGATACCCGGCGGTCTCAATTGCAGTTCTTTTGGAAGGATGCCTTGTTGCCGGGGAACGGGTATTACGTGTTTCGGTTTCCTGCTGAAGACGCGGGCAAATGGTTCTGTCCTGTTACGACTGGGTATATTTTTAGAATCTCTTGCTGCTCAAATCTTGAAAAGATGTAACAGCTCAAACATCAGGGAAATATATTGGTTCGAAAAAATCTCGAGACCACGCAAAAAAACGTGGCGGGGACGACGGGACTCGAACCCGCAACACCCAGATCGACAGTCTGGTACTCTAACCAATTGAGCTACGCCCCCGCCTAAAGGGCGGAAATTCCCAAGAGCATATTCATGGAGTCTGTCTTTTCAAGTACAAATCTTCGGAAATCTCTGTTTAAGTTTGGCGGGAGCGGATTATATTGGACTTATGAAGGTTCCCGAAAGAATCCTTGAGAAGCTGAAGAAGCTGCCGGATGCGCCCGGCGTATACATCATGCGCGACAAGACGCGCCGCGTGATTTACGTCGGCAAAGCCGTTTCCCTCCGGCAGCGCGTGCGATCCTATTTCCAGCCCAACACGTACCGCAAGGCCCCCGTCAAACTCCGCGGGCTGATCAACAGCGTCGCCGATTTCGATTTTCTCGAACTCCGCACCGAAGAGGAGGCCTGCCTGACCGAGGGCCGCCTGATCAAGGATTTCAAGCCGCGCTACAATATCCTGCTGAAGGACGACAAGCGCTTCCCGCTGATCCGCGTGGATCTTCGGGACGAATTTCCATCTTTTCAGCGGTGCCGCCTGCAGAAGGACGACGGGGCGCAGTATTTCGGGCCCTACGCGAATTCGCTCGCCGCGCTCGCCGCGCGGGAGTTTGTGGAGCGCCGCTTCGGCCTGCGCAACTGCAGCCCGGCCGTGCCGGACAGGGAAACATACAAGCACTGCCACAACGATGTGATCCGCTACTGCTCTGCGCCCTGCATCGGCAAGGTGAGCCGCGAGGAATATCTCGCAAAGGTTGAAGAGGCGTGCGCTTTTCTGCGCGGCGAGAGGATTGAGTATCTGAACGAGCTTCGCGCCGCGATGAAGGAGGCCTCGGAGAAGCTGGATTTTGAGAAAGCGTCGGCTTTGCGCGACACGCTCTTCCTTCTGCAGGAGGCCATTAAACGCCGCGCCATCGCCCGGAAGACGCCGCTCATGCGTCAGGAGGACGCGCAGAAGGGTGTGGAAGAATTGCAGCGGGCGTTGAATCTTCCCCGTCTGCCGGAGATGATCGAGGCCTTTGACATTTCCAACATCTCCGGGACGTTCGCCGTGGCCAGCATGGTGTGCTCGGTGAAAGGATTGCCGCACCCGAGCCATTACCGTTTGTACCGCATCCGGACGGTCGAGGGATCGGACGATCCGGCAATGATGGCCGAGGTGATCAGCCGCCGCTACGGCCGTCTGCAGCGTGAAGGGAAGAAAATGCCGGATTTGGTGCTGGTGGACGGCGGCATCACGCAGGTGCGCGCGGCGGAACGAGTCCTGAAAGAGCTGAATCTGGCGGATCTGCCGGTGGCCGGGCTGGCGAAACAATTTGAAGAGCTGGTGCAGAACCGTGCGGGAAGGCCGTCGGGCGTTCGGCTCTCGCTGGATTCCTGCGCGCTGAAGATGGTTCAGCAGCTCCGCGACGAGGCTCACCGGTTTGCCTTGACTTTCCACCGGAAGCTCCGCGAGAAGCGCATCCGCGAATCTGTCCTGGATGACATTCCCGGCATAGGCGCGAACCGCAAGGCGGCTCTGCTGAAGCACTTCGGATCGGTCCGGCGGCTGCAGAAGGCCTCCGCGGAAGATATTTCATCCGTGCCCGGCTTCGGGAGGGAAATGGCGGAACTGGTGCACCGGCGTTTCTCAAAAGACGGATGAAACGCTTGAACCGGTCAAGGCGGCTGTGATAGCTTCAGCCCGTTCAGGAGAATGTTTTGTCCCAAAACGGTGTCATAGAAATACAGACGGATCGCGTGGAGCGGCTTGCATGCTCGCAGTGCGACGCGCGGATGGATGTCTCGAAGATTCCGGCTTTTACCATTACAAAGTGTCCGCAGTGCGGATCGCCCATGCCGGTCCCCGCTCGTCTCAGCCAGTTCCTGCTTTTCCGCGAACTGGGCAAGGGCGCGATGGGTGCAGTGTACCAGGCCTTCGACACCACGCTTGCGCGCCATGTGGCCATCAAGGTCATGAGCCGCAAGCTGGGCGCCAACCGCGAGTTTGTGGCGAAGTTCTTCAAGGAGGCGCGCGCTTTGGCCGCGCTGAATCACCCCAATGTTGTTCAGGTGTATTCCTGCGGCGAAGAGAAGGGCCAGCCCTATATCGTCATGGAACTGGTCTCCGGCGGACGGGTGGACGCGTTGATGGAGGCGGGACCCATTTCGGAGCTCAGGGGCCTTGAAATCGGCCGGGATGTCGCCAGCGGGCTGAAGGCGGCTTCGGAAATCGGGCTGGTGCACGGCGATGTGAAGCCGGAGAACATCCTTTTCAACCGCGAAGGCGTCTGCAAGGTGGTGGATTTCGGCATTGCGCGCTTTGCTGGTGAGGAAAGCGATGGCGGCGGGATCTGGGGCACGCCGTTTTATATCGCGCCCGAAGCCGTGCGCGGGCACAGCGTTGACCAGCAGGCCGACATCTACAGCCTGGGCGCGACGATGTTCCACATTCTGGCCCGGCGACCTCCGTTCGATGCGCCCACGGCCAAAGAGGTGGTTATCGCCCGGTTGAAGTCGCCTGCGCCGCCGTTGAACGCATTTTGTCCGGACATGCATCCGGAAACCGTGCGCATGGTCGCGCGCATGCTGGAGGAGTCAGCTACCCGCCGCTATCCTACTTATGAATCGCTGCTGGCGGACATGAAATCGGTTCTCGATCGGGTTCGCGCCGATTCGAAAAGCAGGCCGGTCGCCCGGAAGAAGAAGCAGAAGGGGCATCCCCACGCGGTGACGGCTGCGATCGTCACGATTCTGTGCGCCGCTATTCTGGGTGCGATTTTTGTTGCTTCTAAAAAGAACAAATCAACCCCTGCGCCGGTGATTCATCAGGCTCCGCCCGGCACCGTGCTGGTGACGGCGCCGCCGCAGGCTCCCGTTGCGCAACCCCCCGCGGTGCGGGCTCCCGCCGCTCCGTCTGCACAGGTCCGGCCCGCCGCGCCGGTTTCCGCTCCTGCGCCTGCGACTGCTGCACCCGTTGCCCTCGCGGCCGGCTCGTTTGATTTGAGAATCACCACAAAGGACGCATTCGGCGCCGATGCCCACATTCAGGGCGGCGACGGATCAAAGGGCGGCAGCGACAAAAATTTCGGCAAGGATGATATTCTTTGGCTGAAATCCAACCCGCAGGTGCCGATCCATCTGGCCCGCAAGGTTTATGTGCGTTTCGGGCTTCCCGCCCTTCAGGGCCGCAGGATCACACAGGCTGAAGTGAAGTTCACGGTTGCCCCCGGCGGAACGCCCAACAGCAAAACGGAATCCTACAAACTCAAGCTGTGGGGTCTGTCCCGGCCGTCGCCGAAAGGCGAGTGGGCGGAGGTGGACGACGGATCGTTCGATTCCTGGGCCAACCGGCTGACGTGGAAAAACGCGCCCGGCAACGCTTTCCAGAGTCCTGATCTGATGTCTGAAGACGCCGTTTTGCTCTGCGAGGTGAACATTCCGCCAAATCCCCCGGTTGGATCCTCCGTTTCTTTCTCAAACGCGGATTCGATCACCCCAGACGCCCTGGCCGGTTTCCTTGGCGCCCGCAGCGGAACGGTCACCTTCATGCTGACGGCCGAGGGCGGGCCTTCGAACGTCTATGGCTGGAAATTTGCGTCCAAGGAGCATTCGTATCTCAATCCGCCGGAATTGACTCTGCGCGGCGAATAAACGGGTGGAACGATTATGGCTGTACCTGTCCATATAAATGGCGTTACCAAATGTTTTCTCAGCAAGACGGTTCTCAACCGCATCGAGTTGAAGATCGAGGCGGGTGAGCTTTTCTTTCTGCTGGGGCCGTCCGGCTGCGGCAAGACCACGCTTCTGCGCGCCGTCGCCGGGCTCAACGAGCCTGACGAGGGGCATATTTTCGCCGGCGACCGCGATGTGACCCATCTGCCGCCGCATGTGCGCGATATGGGCATGGTCTTTCAGAGCTACGCCCTGTGGCCGCACATGACCCTTCGCGAGAACGTTGCCTTTGGCCTCGAAATGCGGGGCATCAAAAAATCCGATGCGGATCCGCGCGTCATGCGCGCGCTGGAAATGGTTAAACTGGCCGACCGCGCCGGCTCCCGGCCCAACGAGCTCTCCGGCGGACAGCAGCAGCGCGTTGCCCTCGCGCGCGCGCTTGTCATTGAGCCGCAGTGCATCCTTCTCGATGAGCCGCTTTCCAACCTCGACGCCAAGCTTCGCCTGGAAATGCGCACGGAAATCCGCCGCATCTGCAAGGAGGCCGGCCTGACCGCCATCTACGTTACGCACGACCAGAAGGAGGCGCTGTCCATCGCCGACCGCCTGGCCATCCTTGATCAGGGCAACCTGCTGCAGGTGGGTGCGCCGCAAGAGGTCTATTCGCGGCCGAAAACGCGGTTCATTGCCCAGTTCATCGGTGAAACAACCTTCATCGAGGGTCGTGTTCGCGTGCTGCACGAAGGGCTGGTAGAGGTGGAAACCGCAGGGGGCGACTGGTCTGCAGCGGCCACCGAAAAGTTTGAGGCCGGTCAGCAGGTGTGGCTCTCGGTGAGGCCCGAGGCGGTAAGGCTGCACACGGATCGCACGGCGGGCCCGAATGTGTTCGCGGCGCAGATGCACGGCTCGATTTATCTGGGCGAGTTTGCGCAGCATCTCGTGGAGCTGAAGGGCGGGATCACGCTCAAGGCGCTGGAAGTCCGCCCGCGCCTCGTCGCCCGCGACAACACCCGCGCGGAGACGCGGCTTTTCGTTGATCCGCAGGATATTCAGGTGCTGAAGGAATAATCCCGAACTCATAAAATGATCCGGAACTTATCCATCCTTCTTGTTTTGGCCGTGGTTGTGGCGCTTCCGTTCGTGTTCCGGCAGGAGACGGATGTGCGGGAATGGAAAGACGGCGATCCGGTGCTGGTCGTCATCACTCCGATGAACGAGGCGATCCGCCACGAATATGCATTGGCGTTTTCCCGCTGGCATGCGGAAAAATTCGGCGCGCCGGTCAAGGTGGACTGGCGGAACATCGGGGGCACGTCGGAAATCTCGCGCTACCTGACCAGCGAATTCGTGTCGGCCTTCCGCGCGTGGTGGACGGGGCAGGGCAAGGTGTGGCGGAGCGACGGGGCATCCGTCATCCTGAACAAAGCGTTCGATCCGGGAAAAAAGCCCGAAGGTCTGGACGATGCCGACTGGCGACAGCAGTGTGAAATGCATGCCGCGTTCCGGGGGACGGATGATCCGGGGCAGTTTTCTAGCCAGATAGACATGTACTTCGGCGGCGGGGCCTTTGACGCCGACAACGCGACGCGGCAGGGCCTGCTCGTGCCGGCGTGGCGGGACAATGAAATTCCTCCGGGGCTCATCGCAACAGAAGCGGGCGAAGAACTCATTCCCGCGGGCTTGAGCGGCGAGACCTGGAGGGCTCCGACCTTCTACGGAACAACGCTGAGCACTTTTGGCATCTGCTACAATCGCGACCGGATGAAAGCGCAGGACATTGACCGCGAGCCGGAACAGTGGGAAGACCTGGCCGATCCGCGCTGGTTCGGCACGCTGGGGCTTGCGGATCCAACAAAGAGCGGAAGCATCGCCAAGGCATTTGAAACCATCGTTCAGGTGCAGTGCCGCAAGGCGGTTGAGGCGGCGGGCTTCGGCCCCATGATTGATGAATACGAGGCGAAGATAGCATCGGCGAAACTGCCGCCCGGCCAGATGCCCGACGGCGTGCCGGTCGAATACCAAACGGCCGTCGAGGCGGGCTGGGCGAACGGGCTTCGGCTGATCCAGAAGCTCGGCGCCAACTCGCGATATTTCACTGACAGCGCCAGCAAGGTTCCGCTGGATGTCGGAATGGGCAACGCGGCCGCTGGGCTGTGCATTGATTTCTACGGGCGATTCGAGGCGCAGGTCAGCAATGGCGGGCGCAAAGATGGAGCGATGGCCTATGTGACCCCCCGCGGCGGATCCGGCGTGAGCAGCGATCCAATTTCACTTCTGCGCGGCGCACCGCACCGCGCGCTGGCTGTTCGGTTCATCGAATTTCTGCTGAGCGAGGATGGACAAAAACTCTGGTGCTACCGCGCGGGGGAACCCGGCGGACCTGAAAAATATGCCTTGCAGCGCTTCCCGATCCGGCGCGATTTCTATCCTTCGGAAAACCCCGCCTTCCAGGCGGCCTATGAAAAGCATCGCGGGCATACGACGGACGATATGGGAACGCCAACCACGGATGCCTACCGCCTCGCGGCGGAATACGTTTATCGTCCGCGCTGGACGGCCGGCTACTACGGGATTCTCCGTGATCTGGTCCGTGCCATGTGCATGGATTCGGGCGTGGAGCTGCGCGCGGCCTGGAAGGCGATTATTGATGCCGGCGGTTCTGAAGCCTGCCCGCGCGCGATGCAGGCGCTGGAGCGCCTGCCGCAGATTCCGGAGCCGCTGACATGGGTTTCCGGGCTGACCATGTACAAGCGGCATGACCGGCTGGATTTGCTGAAGGAATGGACACTGCAGTTCCGCGCCCAGTATGCAGAGGCCGCGCGCCTCGCGAAGACGGAAGGACGGGGCTCTCCATGAGAAAAAGCACAGCATGGTTCGTTTTCGGCGCGGTGACGGCGATGCTGGCCGTCCTGTTTTTCTGGCCGCTTTGGCGCGTGGTGTCCGGCGGTTTTTGGGTGGATGGAAAATTCACGCTGCGCTATCTGCTCGGAGTCTTTGAAAATCCAGTCTATGTGGAGGGCTTGTTCAACAGCCTGAAAATTGCGCTGGGAACGACAGGCCTGGCGATGGTTGTGGCGCTTCCGCTGGCGTGGATTGCCAATCAGTTCGAATTCCGCGGCAAGGCGGCTTTTTCCGCGCTGGTGCTGGTGCCGATGATCCTTCCTCCGTTTGTGGGCGCGATAGGTTTCCAGCAGATGTTCGGCGCATACGGAATGGTGAACGCGCTCTTCGGGTTCGGCGCGCGCGACTGGCTGGGCGGGGGGCAGTATGCGGGCGTGGTGCTGCTGCAGACGCTGTCGCTGTATCCCGTCCTCTATCTCAACGCGGTGGCCGCGCTGGCAAATATTGACCCCGCGATGGAGGAGGCTGCCGCCAACCTCGGCTGCACGCGGCTGCGGCGGTTTTTCCGCATCACGCTTCCGCTGATGATGCCGGGGCTTTTCGCGGGCGGCACGCTGATCTTCATCTGGAGCTTCACGGAACTGGGCACGCCCCTGATCATGAACTACACGCGGTGCGCATCGGTGCAGGTGTATGATTCGCTGAAGGAGATCGGATCGAACCCGTTCCCGTACGCGCTGGTCACAGTGATGCTGCTGGCGAGCACAGGGCTCTACGCCGCCAGCCGATGGCTCTTCGGCGGCAAGGCCTATGCCATGCAGAGCAAGGCCAGCACGCAGTCTGCTGTGCGCAGGCTGACGGGTGCGCGCGCGCTGCTGGCGGCGCTCCCGTTTGCGCTGGTGACGGGCCTCGCGCTGCTGCCGCACCTGGGCGTGATCCTCACCAGCTTCGCCGCTCCGGGCAGCTGGTACCAGAGCGTGCTTCCGGTTGACTGGACGGGGGGCAACTTCATCGAGGCCCTTGGCCACGACATGACGGTCAGCAGCATCCGCAACAGCCTGATATTTTCATCGCTGGCGGTGAGTTTTGACATTGTGGTCGGCATTGCGATTGCATTCGTCGTTGTTCGTTCCACGATCCGCCTGCGCGGCGTGCTGGATGCCCTGTCCATGATTCCGCTGGCGGTGCCCGGGCTGGTGATGGCGTTCGGATTCCTGTCCGTCAGTTCCTGGCTGAGCAACCTGAAGGGGTTTGCGGACGCTGAATGGTGGCCGAAGCTGGTGGATGTGCGGACCAACCCGACGCTGTTTCTGGTGCTGGCCTATTCGGTGCGACGCCTGCCCTACATGGTGCGCAGCGCGGTCGCGGGCCTGCAGCAGACCAGTGTGACGTTCGAGGAGGCCGCGTGGAACCTGGGCGCCTCGCCGGCCAAAACCCTGCGGCGGATCACGCTCCCGCTGATCCTGGCGAACCTGATTGCGGGCACGCTGCTGACCTTTGCCTTCAGCATGCTGGAGGTGAGCGACAGCCTGATGCTGGCCCAGCAGGCCGACTACATGCCCATCACGAAAGCCATCTACGAGCTGTTCCAGCTTCTGGGCACCGGCCGCTATGTGGCCGCGGCGCTGGGTGTATGGGCGATGGCTTTTCTGACCGCGACGCTCGTTGGAAGCAGCCTGCTTCTGGGCAAGAAACTCGGCGCCGTTTTTCGCGTGTAGCAAATCGAAACTTCCAATCATTGGAAAATCCGGAACAAAAAGTTCCAATGATTGGAACTTTTTTCGGGAAAACTTCCAATGGTTGGAAGTTTTTGCGCCGTCCGGTCAGCCCAATGCGGTTTTGATGGCGTCCAGGACCTGAGCGATGTTGAAAGGCTTCTTCAGGTAGGTCGTACAGCCCAGGGCGCGCGCCTCGCTGATAGTCTGGTTGTCGCAGAAGGCCGAGACGACGATGATGGGCAGGTCGGGCTTTGTGTTTTTCAGCTCGCGCATGATGTCCATGCCGCTGACGGGGCTCATGCGCAGATCGGTCATCACCAGGTCCAGCGCCGGGTCGCTGCGGATGATTTCGAGGGCCTTGTTGCCGTCGGTGACGCCAATGACCTCGTGCCCGTCGCAACTGACCAGGATGCGCAGGGTCTCCATCACCGTCTCTTCATCATCAATAATCAAAATGCGCGCCATTGCACCAACTCCAGAAAACCGTTCACGGCCAGCGGGCCGTTCTACAGGTGTTCCCCCAGAACCTTGTGAATGGCAAAAATCACATCATCCAGTTTGAAGGGCTTTCGGATGTAGTGGGTGCAGCCGAGCTCTTCGGCCCGGCGGATGGTTTCCTCGTCAAGATAGGCCGAAATGATCACAATGCCCATCGCGGGCCGGTCCTTCTTGGCATATTCGAGGAGTTCTATACCGTCAATGGGCGCCATCCGGATGTCGGAGACCAGCAGATCGAAATGCTCCATGGAGCGGACTTTTTTCATGGCCTCCATGCCTTCGGAAACGGGGACAACCTCATGCCCCTCGCTTCGCAGAAGCACGCTCAGCGTTTCCAGCACATCGATTTCATCATCCACTATGAGTATCTTTGCCATATTGTCTGTAAATTACTCATTTATCCCTTTTTTGCAAAGGGAAATCAGGGGCTGGTTTTTCCGGCCGCCGGCAGCGTTGCCGTCAGCGGCAGGTCGCGGAAGAACGAAAAATACTTGTTGCGGCGGCGGGCGATCGGATTCTTTACATGATAGCACTGCTGGAGACCGCTGCGGGTCCGGACGATCACATCGTATTCCTTCAAATCCGGCGGGCAGGGCACCCGCGCCACCTGCAGCCAGCGGGGGAGCGTTTCCCAGCGGCGGATATCCGGCCTTTCCAGCAGGCCGATCAAAATGAGCCGCACCAGATCGCCGGCGGCTGCGTTGTCGGTGCTTGAGGCAACAGCCTGAGCCGCCGCTTCCTTCAGCGCTATGCGGGTTCCTGTCTTCAATGCCTCGCCCAAAGCCTGCTTTTCGGCGGTCTTGAATGCGAGGTTATGGGTGTCGGCAAAGTTATAGCTCCTGCCCAGCAGTTTCCCGTCTGCATAAATCTCGGCGTACGGCGCGTCGCCCGGCGTCCAGTTTTCATCCCAGCCAATGTATGCGCCGGGCCCGCGCTCAAGCAGGATGAAACACACCAGCTCGCTGTCCCATTTTTCTTCCGGCCACGGGTTCGGCGCAGGGGCGCCTTCCTCTTTCACCTTCTTTTCGTCGTTCAGCGGCCTGATGCGCCCGGTGTTCTCGTTGATTTCAAGATGGGGCAGTGCATTGTTTGCAAGCCGGTACTGCAGCGCGGCATTGGAGGGGTCATCAATCATCTCCAGGGCAAAACCGGCCATGTAGCGGGAATAGACATCCAGCGGATATCCCTCTGTTTTACCGGGATCCAGCCGCTGGATGATCCTTCGGGCTTCCACGGCGGCGTTGTCCCAGCTTCCTTGCGAAAGGTGGTTCAACGCCGTGAAGGCGTGAAGCAGGCTGCGCTCGTAAGGCGTTCCGATAAAACTCTGCACCTGATCATTGATCACCATGCTGGCGGTGCCTTTGGACAGACTGTAGGTTTCGAGGCGCTCCAGTTCGTCGGCAGCGCGGATGAAGTCGGCCGAGCTGGTTTCGTAATTTCCGCGCGCCTGCTCCACGGTGCCGCGCTCCATCAGGTATAGAGCCCGGTCCTTGTCGCTGGGCTTCACTTCGGTTATTTGCACGCTGGCGGTGTCCAGCATGCCGCGGTAGAAATGGTAGCGCGCGGCGTCAATCGGCGCAGTGGCGCAGCCGGACA
>ENA-UPTA01003279-UPTA01003279.1-activated-sludge-metagenome-genome-assembly--contig:-NODE-3279-length-16025-cov-37.974264_pt1 | contig 16025 bp, 12 predicted proteins | sample MGYA00238184_ERZ773361 | MGnify/ENA primary metagenome ERZ773361 (study PRJEB29100, sample SAMN05720205) | activated sludge metagenome | isolation source: anaerobic digester from wastewater...
AGAGATCCGTTCCCCTCTCGGTCCTGCTTCCTCTCAACGAATACAGGTGGAAGCCTCTCTTCGGGGCATCCGACGGAAGATACAAGTGGATAAAAGGTGACAGGGCGCGTCTATTCGACCTCGCGTCAGACCCGGGGGAAAAGAACGACATCTCATCGATGGCTCCGAAGGAAGCGCTGCAGTTGAAGAAATTGATCCCCTCATATGAAGACATAAGGGGCCGCGTCGATTTGGCCTCCTTCTCGGGTCTCGGCTACCTCACCGGGACTCCGTCGAAGGACACGCAGATAGACAAATTCCCCGATCCAGAATCGATGCTTGAAGTATTCGACAGCATAGACGAAATAAGGGCCCTAAGGGAACAGGACAACTTTTCCGAAGCTGCCGGCAGACTCGCCGGCCTGCTCAAGAAGGACCCGGGCAATCCTTCGCTGCTCTTTTCGATGGGCGATTCTCTCAGGCATACCGGCCAGATAGACGAGGCCGTCAAATGGCTGGACGAGTCTCTGAAGGTGTCGCCCGCTCTCGTGCCTTCGTGGATATCGAAGGCGCTCGCCCTCTTCGGGAAGGAGAAGAAGGAGGAAGCTGTCTATTGTCTCGAGAAGGCTCTCAGCTACGACCACGACAACATCGAAGCTTTAAACCCGCTGGCGGCCGCCTACCTTGACCTTGACAAGCCGGATAAGGCATTCCCGCTTATAGAGGGTGCCATAGCCAGGGGACTGGCGGACGCGGACACCTACTTGATGCAGGGAAGGGCCCACCTCTTCCAGAAAAAATACGAAGCGGCCGCTCAAGATTTTGACAAGGCCCTCGAGCTTTCCCTCGATCCGAGAATGACCCGCAAAGCCATCGCTGACAGGTATCTTCTTTACGGCTACGAAGATTACGGGCTGAGATACCTGAACGCGAGCGTCGCGATGTATCCCGACTACGCTCCCTATTACCTCACGCTCGGAGCTTTCCACATCGCCCGCGAGAATTACCCGGCGGCTCTTCAGTTCTTCGAGAAGGCGCTATCCTGCCCGATGAAGGATGAGGACAGAAAGAACGTCACGGAGATCGTGGACGAGCTTAAAAAAGGAATTGAAATGGAGAGAAATCAGAAATGAATCTCGTGCTCTCGCTGATGCTAGAAAAAAAGGCGGACTTCGGTTCGCCTTTTTTTATCGTTCCGAATCCCGTGCCGTCTCAGCGGGCTGATTTTTCCAGAAGGAGCAGTTTCCTCTTGGTTGACATCCCCTCTTTTCCCGCGTAGCCTCCTAGCCCGTTCTCCGCGACGACCCTGTGGCAGGGGATGATGAAGGGGAGACGGTTGGCTTTCATCGCGTTTCCGACCGCCCTCGCCAGTCTCGGATTCCCGAGCTTTTCCGCGATGTTCTTGTAGGTAAGGGTTTTTCCGTAGGGGATCTTCGATGTTATCTTCCAGACCTTCTCCTGGAAATCGGTGCCTTTCGGAAGGGGCAGGAAATCGACGTCGAAGTCTTTTCTTTTGCCTTTAGAATACTCGTCGAGCTGTTTCCCGAATCTGGACGCGAGGGGACCGTTCTTTTCGCCCATGCCGGGCGCGGCTTTCCAGAGGAACTCGATCGAATTGATCCTTTTTCCGTCGTGCGTGATCCTGAGCGGCCCGTAGGCCGTGACGATGACCTCTTCCATCTTCATTCTCCTCCGAACCCTGTTTCCCTGTCGTAAGAGGCGACCACGGAGCAGTTTATCCCTCCCCTCGAATTGAAGACGCCCGTGAGCGAAGCCTTCACCGGATCCACCGCCTTGACGATGTCCCTCAGGATCTTGTTGATGGCGTTCTCGTAGAAGATGCCCAGGTTCCTGTATTCGAGGAGGTAGAGCTTGAGGGATTTCAGCTCCACGCATTTCCTGTCGGGGGTGTACCTCAGTACGAGAAGGCCGAAGTCGGGAAGCCCGGTCTTCGGGCAGACCGAGGTGTATTCCGGGACTTCGATGGTAATCTCGTAGGAAGGGAATTGGTTCTTCCAGGTCTCGATCTCTGGCATCTTCGCGTCGATGCCTCTTTTCGCGTGCCGTTCAGTGTATCCTTTCGCCATCTTCTCCTCCAACGGGAAAATATACCATCCGCGGGCACCGTCCTGTCAATCCGCTCCGCCGCCGAGCGCCTTGTAGAGCGTGACCTGGTTGCATATCTTAAGGAGCCTCGCGGAGATCTGCTGCTGCTTCGCCGCGTAGAGGGACCTCTGCGCGTCGAGCACGCTGAGATAGCCGTCTATCCCGCTCTGGTACCTGAGGTCCGCGAGGCGGGCCGTTTCGGCGGACGCGCTGACAAGCTTCTCCTGCGCGTCGATCTGCTCGTCGACCGTTTCTTTCTGGGCCAGCGCGTCGGCGACTTCCCTGAAGGCGGTCTGGATCGCCTTTTCGTACTGGGCCGTAGCTATCTTCTTGTCCACTTTCGACGCCTTGAGCTGGTTCCACCTTTTTCCGAAATCGAATATGGGAAGGTTGATGTTCGAGGAGAAAAGCCATGTCCCCGTACCCGATTCGAAGAGCCCTGAAAGCTCGCTGGTGGCCGAGCCGAAGCTGGTGGTTATTCCGGTGAAAGGGAAGAATGCGGCGCGGGCCGCCCCGATGCTGGCGTTCGCCGACATCAGGACATGCTCCGCCTCCATTATGTCGGGGCGCGTGAGGAGTATTTCCGAGGACGAACCGGGGAAGACCTCTCCGGGAAGGGTCAGCGAACTGATGTCGTCGGGAAGAAGCTCGGGAGGAAGGACGGTTCCCGCGACGACATCGAGGGCGTTCTTGTCCTGCGCCGCCGCGGTCTTGTAATAGGCGGCCTGAACCCTCGCCGACTCGAAGCTTGCCCTGGCCTGGTTCAGGGCGATCTCCGACGCCAGCCCGATGTCGTACCTTCTCTGCATCAGATCGAGCGCCTGTCTCCGGGTTTCGAGGGTCGACTCGGCGAGAGCGAGGTTCTCTCTGTCGGCCGCAAGCGTGTAAAAAGCAACCGCCGTCTGCGCGACAAGCGAAAGCCTCGCGCCCCTGAGTCCTTCCCTGGTGGCGAAATACCGCTGGAGGGCGGCCTTGTTGAGGCTCCTTACTCTGCCGAAAAGCTCGAACTCCCACGAGGCCACTCCCAGCCCCGCTGAATAATACTCGTCTATTCTCGGCTCGGGGTCACCGGAAACGGCGACTGGTACTTTTTCCTTGCGCGAGTACCCAGTGGCGTCGATCCCGGGAAGAAGGTTGGCCCTCTGGATCCTGTATAAAGCCTGTATCTTCTCCACGTTCAGCGCAGCGACCCTCAGGTCGCGGTTGTTCCGGAGCGCCAGCTCGACGACTTTTACCAGCTTCTCGTCCTTCAGGAAATCCCGCCATCCGATCTCGGAAACGGCTCCCGCTTCCTCGGAAACCGGCGAGGAGGGCAGGTTCTCGGGGACCGGCATTTCGGGTCTTTTGTATCTCGGCGCCATGGAGCACGCCGTTAAGAGGATCAGCAGAGGTACCAGCATGGATCGTCTTTTAAACATTTGAGCCTCCCTCTGAAGAAGGCGCGGGCTCTTCCGTCCTCCCCTGTTTTTCCCCGAAAAACCGGTAAACTAAAACGAAGAAGAGCGGGATGAAGTAGATGGCTATGAACGTGGCGGACAGCATCCCACCGATGACGCCTGTCCCGATCGCCTTCATCGCCCCCGCTCCGGCGCCGTTAGCGATGAAGAGCGGAAAGACTCCCAGAACGAAAGCCATCGAGGTCATGATGATCGGCCTGAGCCTCAGTCTTGAACCTTCAAGAGTGGCTTCTATGAGGCCGTGACCTTTTTCCATCTGTTCCTTGGCGAATTGTACGATCAGGATCGCGTTCTTCGCGGTCAATCCGAGCGTCGTCAGCAGCCCTATCTGGAAATAGACGTCGTTGGCGAATCCGCGGAGCCATGTCATCACGACGGCGCCGAAAACGCCGAGAGGCAGTATCACGAGGACGGCGAACGGGATCGACCAGCTTTCGTAGAGGGCCGCGAGGCAGAGGAATATGACCAGGACCGAGAACGTGTAGAGCATCACCGTCTGGCCGCCCGCCATTTTCTCCTGGTAGGAAAGCCCGGTCCATTCGAAGCCGATCCCCTGCGGGAGTTTTTTCGCCATGTTCTCCATGGCTTCCATCGCTTCGCCGCTGCTCCTGCCCTTCGCTGCCTCGCCGAGGATGTTCATCGAGGGGAAGGAGTTGTAACGCTGGAGGTTGGGCGACCCGAAGGTCCACTTCCCGGTGGTGAAGGATGTGAAGGGAATCATCTGGCCCGTGTTGCTGTGGACGAACCACTTTCCTATGTCCTCGGGCAGCATCCTCGAATCTGCCTGTCCCTGCATATAGACACGCTTGACTCTTCCCTTCTCGATGAAATCGTTGATGTAGGAGCTTCCCCATGCTGACGATATGGTGTCGTTCACCTCGCTGATATTAGCCCCAAGCGCGCCGGCCTTTCCCCAATCGACGTCGAGCTTGTATTCGGGCTGGTCGTCCATGCCGTTCGGGCGGATGTAGGCCAGCGCCTTCTCCTCCCTCGACATCCCGAGGAGCATGTTGCGCGCCTCCATGAGTTTGTCGTGTCCGAGGCCCCCGCGGTCCTGCAACTGGAAATCGAATCCTTTCGATGTGCCAAGTTCCAGGATGGCGGGAGGGGCGAAGGCGTAGGCCATTCCGTCCTTGATCCCCGCGAAGACGGCCATGGCCCGCCCGGATATGACGTCCGCTCTCAGCCTGGATTTGTTCCTGAGGTTCCAGTCTTTAAGCTTTACGAAGGCGACACCGGTGTTCTGCCCTCTTCCGGCGAACCCGAACCCCGACGCGGTCATTATCCCTTCGACGGCTTCTTTCTCTTCGTTCAGAAAATAGTTCCTCATGGTTTTAAGGATCGCTTCGGTCCTGTCTAATGTCGCTCCGGGAGGAAGGGTCACCTGGCACATGAGAATCCCCTGATCTTCATCGGGAAGGTAGGAAGTCGGCAGGCGGAGAAAGACAATGCTGGTGACCAGCACTATCGCAAGGTAGATCAGCACGAACCTTTTCTTGCGGCTGAGGATCCTGAATACAGCCGACTTGTAGGTTTCCCTAATTCTGTAGAAGTATTCGTTGAACCAGTTGAAAAAATGCCTCGCCTTCGCCAGAACCCCGGTTCCCGTTTCGTCGTAGTGCTTCAGCGGCTTGAGCATCGTGGCGCAGAGAACAGGCGTCAATATCAGGGCGACCACCACCGATAGAAGCATCGCCGAGATTATCGTCACGGAAAACTGACGGTATATTATCCCGGTCGAGCCGCCGAAGAAAGCCATCGGTCCGAAGACCGCCGAGAGGACGAGGCCTATCCCGACGAGCGCGCCGGTGATCTGGGTCATCGACTTCCTGGCGGCCTCCTTCGGCGAGAGCCCTTCGTCGTGCATCAGCCTTTCGACATTCTCGACGACGACTATTGCGTCATCGACGAGAAGCCCTATCGCGAGGACCATCGCGAACATGGTCAACATGTTTACCGAGTAACCGAACGCTCCCAGTATGGCGAATGTCCCCAGCAAAACGACGGGAACGGCAATGGTGGGGATAAGCGTGGCTCTGAAACTGCCAAGAAATAGGAACATGACGATGAAAACGAGGATTATCGCTTCGATGAGAGTCTTCACCACTTCTTTCATGGCCACTCTCACGAAAGGCGTCGTGTCGTATGGATAGACGACTTTCATCCCCTTAGGAAAATACCTCGACATTTCGGCCATCTTGGCTTTCACAGCGTCGGCTGTATCCAGGGCGTTGGCACCGGAAGCCAGCCTTATCATCAGACCTGTCGCGGGCATTCCGTTGTAGATGGTGTTCATATCGTAGACTTCCGAGCCCAGCTCTATCATGGCAACATCTTTAAGGTAGATCGCCGACCCGTCGCGGTTGATCCGGACGGGTATTTCGCCGAACTGCTCGGGCGTCTGTAAAAGATCCTGCACATTCACGGAAACGTTCAACTGCTGGCTCTCCACAGCAGGCTTGCTTCCGAGCTGGCCCGACGACACCTGGACATTGTAGGCCTTCACCGCCGTCCTGATATCAGCCGGAGTCAAACCGTAGCTTACGAGTTTGGCGGGATCCAGCCAGACCCTCATGGCGTATTGACCCCCAAAGGCGCTGGCTTCTCCGACCCCTTCCACTCTGCTGAGGATGCTCTGGATGTTGGTGTTAATGTAATCAGATAGGTCGTCCTTGTTCATGCTCCCGTCCTCGGAATAGAGGCCGACTATCATCAGGATATTCCTGGTCGACTTGGAAACGGTGATACCCAACTGCTGGACGACTTGGGGCATCAGCGGTTTGGCACCGTCGAGCTTATTCTGCACCTTAGACCACGCGATATCGGGATCAGTTCCCGGCTTGAAGCTGAGAGTAATACTGGCGTTACCCGCCGAATCGCTCTGCGACGAGAAGTAGAGAAGGTTGTCGAGCCCGGTCATCTTTTCTTCAATGATCTGTGTAACGGTGTTTTCGACTGTTTGCGCCGATGCCCCGGGATAGCGGGCGCTCACGGTGATCGACGGAGGCGCGATGTTGGGATACTGGGAGATGGGAAGGTTGTATATGGCAAGGATGCCTCCCACCATTATCAGGATGGCAATGACCCAGGCGAATACCGGCCGTTCAAGAAAGAAGTGCGACATGGCGGCGCTCCCCTCAGCCCTTGCCCCCGGAAGCGGGCGAGCCGCTCCCGGAGCCGTTTCCCGGCGTGAACGGCACGGGCTTTACTTCCATTCCCGGCCGCACCCTCTGGATCCCTTCCATAATGACCTTGTCCCCAGCTTTCAATCCTTCGAGGACAAGCCAATCCGCTCCGATGGCGCGGTCTATCTTGATGGTTCTCTGGTCCACTTTGTTCTCGGGGGTTACGACCATGGCGTATGGATTGCCTTTGGGATCACGCGAAACTCCCTGCTGGGGGACAAGTATTGCGTTTCCCGCGACGCCTTCCTCGCCGATCACCTTGACGAACATTCCGGGAAGCAGCAACGACTCGGGATTGGGGAAGACCATCCGGCAGATGAACGAGCCCGTGCTCTGGTCCACCGATATGTCGGCGAACTTGAGAATCCCCTCGTGCGGATAAATGGTTCCATCCTCCAGGAGCAGCTTCACTTTCGCGGCGTCAGGGGACGCGTCGGTGATCTTGCCGTCCAGCTTGCTCTTTTTCAACTTAAGAAGCTCCGAACTGGATTGAGTGGCGTCGACGAACACGGTGTCTATCTTCTGGACGACCGCCATGGGGCCCGGCTGTCCCGCCGTGACCAGCGCTCCCACGGTCACGCTCGACTTTCCTATCTTTCCGCTTATGGGCGATTTGACAGCGGTGTAGTCGAGGTTGATTTTCGCCGCTTCGACCGCCGCTTTCCAGTAGGCTACGTCGGCCTCGGCGGCCTTGAAAGCCGCGTCGGCATCGTCGTATTCCTGTTGGGAAATGGCTTTCGATTCGACGAGCCCCTTGTATCTTTCGGCGCGCTGCTTTACGGTGTAAAGATTCGCTTCGGACCTCGCGAGGGAAGCCATCGCGTTGTCGTAGGCCGCCTTGTACTGCGCGGGATCTATAAGGTAAAGTGTCGAGCCTGCCTTCACCTCCGCACCTTCCTCAAAGTACCTCTGTTTTATGATGCCGCTCACCTGCGGCCTGATATCCGCCACGAGGTTTGCCGCGATGCGCGCGGGAAGCTCGGTCGTCAACACGACTTTCTGCGTCTTTATTTCCGTCACCGATACTTCCGGGGCGGGAAATGCCGGCGGGCCGCCTTTTCCGCATGAGACAAGCATCGCCATGGATATAAAAACCGGGGCGCCTGCGAGGATTCTTTTCCAAATTCCGTTAACGCTCAACATGTTCGGGCTCCTATCTATAGAATTGACATTCTTCATTTTCTTAAGCTGTCCCACGCCGCTTCGGCGCTTTTCAGGATGATTTTCTCATCAAGCTTGATGAACCCCAGGGCGTGTTCGCGAGCCAGCGCGATCAGCGGCCCAAACACATGAGCCATCAACACTTGATTCGGAAGATCCTTTATCTCTATTTCCTTTTTTGCCGCACCTTCCCGAAAAATACCGCTCAACGGTGATGGATCTGCTTCTTTCCCGGATAAAGTGTCTCTTCTCAAAGAAATACCATAAGGCGAGTTTTGATATTGCTCCAAATACCTGAAGTGAAGAGGATTTGCAGCCATGTAACTAAGGACGCTCTTGTAAAAAATAATAAATTTATCTTTTGTGGTATCTGCTTTAAGAATTTCTTTTTCGTATAGATTCATCATTTCATTCCGAAGCTCAATAAAGATTGCTTCAATCAGGTCGTCTTTACTGTTGAAATATGTGTAAATAGTACCGGCTGCCACACCGGCCTTTTCGGCTATCTGCGACATCGGCGCGGCGTGGAAGCCGTGCTTTGTCAGCAAAATCATTGCCGACTTGATTATTTTGTCTCTTTTACCCATTTTTTCTTTCATTTTCAGCTCCCGCCTGCCAAGAATGGCCGTTCATTCGATTTGATATCATATTTTTCCTGACATGTTTTGTCAAGCATACCACCCGGCAGGATTTATTCACCCTTCTTCACGAATTTCCAACCAACGGAATAACAACCCTCAATGCCACGCTTTCGGCCCCGGGATTATAATCTGAAATGCCCCCGTTGGAATAGTGATAAAAAGACATTAATAACATCACTTTTCTTGATATTCTATAAAACAGGTCCACACCGCTTCGAAATTCGGTTTTTGAACCGAGATCGAGATTTATATTCGAAAATCTCCCTATTCCCGTAGATATCGCAATTTTAATTCTGCTTGACAACCGTTTCTCGGCGGAAACGCCAAGACCGATATATTTCTCATCTTTCTCCCCCTCAAGGACCACATTGCCGGTAAAAATGACATCCTTATGCCTAATAATGGGTTTTCTCAGCTCAAAGGACACATACCCCCCCCGCGGACTGTCGAGAATGTTGCCGACACCCGTCCCGGCTAGCATGTAAAGATCAGTCTGCCCCAGAACCGCTGATGAAAAGGAACTTAAAAATATTGCTACTCCGATGGTGAACATTGCCTTCGTTGTCATTGTATTCAGGATCATCTTCTTGCCTTTAATCGCTTTCACAATTATCAAGCCTGGTGAGAATGAACATTCATTCAAATCGAATGCTACAGTAATTTGTTTTAGTTGTCAACCCCTCGCTAAAAAGCGCGCATGTTGATATCATCTTCCGCATATTGAAGAAATGGCACCCGGATATCCGCCTTAGGATGTCCGTCCTTTCCCCTTTTTCTCCATCAATTCCCTAATCCTCGGGATTGCCTCCGTTGCTGCGGCCTCGCCCGCCACAATCAGTTCTTCTCTCTGAGAGAAATCTTTCAGGCTGACATTCGGGCATTTCGGCCATATAACGACATCAGTATCTTTCAGCATGTATTCCGTAATCCTGGAAAACAGCACATTCATACTGTGCTTGAATATTTCGACTGCTTTCTGCGGTTGTTCCTGGGGAGTTTCCGGTGGGATCGCAACAGCAATGACGATATCCATTCCCTTTTCTTTCAGTACATCAACCGGAACAGGATCGGACATCCCACCATCCACATAAGTTCTTTCCCCAATCCGTACCGGCTGGAATATTCCGGGTATTGCGCAGGAAGCATGGACCGCAGTTTCTATATTTCCGTTTTCGAATACCTTTTTTTGCCCGGTCATGAGATCGGTGGCAACAATTGCCAATGGTATGGGAAGGTCCTCTATAGCCTTGTGACGCAGATTGTTCCTAAGAAATTCCTCCATCTTGTCACCCTTTATCAATCCCGGTCCTTTTAAAAGAGAAAGGATATGCACGTCAAGGACATCATCCTTTTCTATTGTTTCAGCGTGATATTCCAGGTCGACAACACTTCCTGCATCGCAATATAACGCCCCTATCATGCTCCCGACAGATGTTCCAGCGACATGTGAAATGGGGATGTTTTCTCTCTCCAGCACCCTCAGCACTCCTATCTCGGCGAAACCTCTTGCTCCGCCGCCGCCCAGAGCGAGGCCAATCTTCACGCTGGAGGGCTTCTGGGGGGCGGCAGGCGCAAATAATCGCAGTATTTGTTTCGGATGACAGGAAATAAAGGTGAATATAATTAGAAGAATCAATGAGATTCTTGCCGCCATCCTGTTTTTCAATCCCGGTATACCAGTCATCGGCATTCCTCCTTATTAAAGAGATGGTCAAATAGGAAATAGATATTCATGGAAAATCATAAAAACAAGGATCATTTGGAGATATCATATCAGGCAGGTCATTCATAATTACCGTTCCTCCGCGACATGTTCATTTGCATCCAAGCTTATACTGAATGAATGTTCATGGCAAGTACAAATGCTACTATGAATGCAATTAGCTGTCAAATAAAAGCAGACGCTTCTCTTTTGGGAAAAGAAAAAGGGTATAATGATAAAGGAGGTGCGAAAAAATGGGCTTATCTGAACTATGGCCTTTAATCCTCTTTTTACTTGTGCTTTTCTTGCACCTATTGCAGCTCGGCTTCTTCTGGCGAAAACTCCCCGACAAAATGTCTTTCCAATTCGATCTTTTCGGCGAACCCAATTATTACTGCTCGAAAAATGTTTTTCTGACACTCTGGACTATCTTTGTATCGACTTTCGCCGTTGCCCTTTTCCTTGCCCACTCTTCCGTTCCTCTTCTTCTCAGCGTGATAGTGCTGTTATGCCTTCTTCTGATGATGCAGATTGTGATCCATGTCAATATCAGGAGCGATCGCCTTCCTGTCCTTGGATTCTTGGCGATTGTTGCGGTCCTGATAACCGTTACAGTCTTTTTGAGCAAAGGAGCATAGAAAAATGGGCGCATTGTATTTCGGGGATAATCTGGATGTGCTGAGGGAGGAGATCAGGGACGAGGCGATTGACCTCATCTACCTCGACCCGCCGTTCAACAGCAAGAGGGACTACAACGTCTTTTTAAAGACGCCGAAGGGGCACGAATCCGACGCGCAGATAACTGCGTTCGAGGACACCTGGCACTGGGGCGAACAGGCCGAGAGGGAGTTCAGCGAGCTTCTAAAACAGCAAAACACCGACGTCGCCGAAATGATCCAAAGCCTGAGACGATTCCTCAAAGAGAGCGACATGATGGCCTACCTCGTCATCATGGCCAACCGCCTCCTCGAATTGCACCGCGTCCTCAAGCCCACCGGAAGCCTCTACCTCCACTGCGACCCGACGGCGAGCGCTTATCTTAGAATTGTCTTGGATACGATTTTCGGAGCAGAGAATTTCCGCAATGAAATAATATGGAAGAGACAATCCGCACACAACGATCCAAAGAGATGGGGGAATATTCATGACACGCTGATGTATTTTTCAAAAACCAAAGATTTCCACTGGAATCCGATTTTCACGCCACACAACGAGGATTATAAAGATCGTTTCAGAAATGTTAATCTCGATGGACGGAGATGGACAGATGGTGATTTGTCAGCAAAAGGTTTATCTGGTGGTGGATATACTTACGAATATAAAGGAATAACGTCTCTTTGGCGTGTGCCGTTAGAAACAATGAAAAAATTGGATCAGGAAGGCAAGCTTCATTTTACTAATAAAGGCGGGATTCGCATAAAGAGATATTTGGATGACATGCCCGGTGTGCCTATTCAAGATGTGATAACAGATATTTTTCCAGTCAACTCCCAGGCTCAGGAACGTCTTGGCTACCCGACTCAAAAGCCTCTTGCTCTGCTTGAGCGGATCATCGAAGCGAGCTCGAACAAGGGGGATGTTGTCCTCGATCCGTTCTGCGGGTGCGGGACGGCTGTACATGCGGCTGAGAAGCTGGGGCGTGACTGGATCGGCATTGACATCACCCATCTTTCGATAAGCCTCATTGAAAAAAGGATGAAGGACGCCTTCCCCGGCCTTGAGTTCCCCGTCCACGGGACGCCGAAGGATTTGGAAGGTGCCAGGAACCTCGCCGAGCGCGACAAGTACCAGTTCCAGTGGTGGGCCTGTTCGCTAGTAGATGCCCAGCCTTATCAGGGAAAGAAGAAGGGAGCTGACGGCGGTATTGACGGCATCAAGTATGTGCAGGAGGACAGCGAGGTAAAGAAGATCATCGTTTCAGTCAAGGGCGGCGAGCATGTCACCCGCACGCAGATAGCCGACCTCAAGAACAGCGTCGAAAGGGAGAAGGCTGCCCTCGGCCTCTTCATAACACTCACCGACCCCACCGACCCGATGGTGAAGGAAGCCTCTGCCGCAGGAATGTACGAGACGCCCAAGGGTGATGTCCCCAAGGTTCAGATCCTCACCGTCGAGGGGCTTCTCTCCGGCGCAGAGCGCCCGCAGTTCTACGACATCTCCTCCGGTGCCCACAACTTCAAAAAGGCGAAGAAAGAAAGCAAGAAAGTAAAACAAGAAGTGTTGAAAGGGTTTTAGGGGGGGGAGAGATGAGCAAAGACGTAATGGCCCGCATAGTAAAGGATGCCTGTATCCCAACGTGGAAATTGGCATCAGCAAGTCCTAGACCTCTTCGGATAGCATTTCTTTTTGAAAAGGAGATCGATAAAACCGCTGTTAGAAAAATATTGCATATTAATTCTACTATGTGGGGCGGATTTTATAATGTATTGCTGCCGATAGAGGCCAATAATATTGAAGCTGATTGGCGTTCCATGCTAATCAGCAACGACCCAGATTTTATTTTTGCCTCTGTGAATATAAGTGAAGAGTTACTGAAAGAACTGGAGAGGGAGATTCAGCCCTATGCAGTATGGAAATGGAATGAAAAAACATTAGAAGATATTATTAAAGATAGGCATTTCTTTCCAAGAGTGTCCAGTTATCATATTATTGATCATATTTCAAATGAGAACCCCGACTTCCTTAAAGAATCTTTTTTTCTGCCTTTTGTCAATGAAAGCAATATGTACTATGACTATGTCGTTTCTCAATTTGGAATAATACCCAAGAAAGAGAGTGAGCATATTCGTGATAGTTTTGGAACGCCTATATTATCCCTTGTGCAAGGCGACCTGCAATGGTATCTCCGATTCTTAGAAGATGTTGGCGCTCGTTCAAGCCCATTAGCCTTGACTAGAATAAATCTTGAAAATACTTACTATGATTTTCAAAATACATTACCATTTTTTATCGTCGTAGCAAGCGCTGAGTCAATGAAGGATATATGTCTATATTGGAATCTTAGGATGCAACAGAATTTTCAGGGAGGGATGATAGTCCTGTATGAAGATATTAAGACGCCAGAGGGCATAAAGAATCTTGCAGGATATCTAAAGAAAAGGTTGGCGAGTGCAAATTTCATGGCTTTATGTTCAGCTTCTATTAATAAGGATTTGCTGAACGAACTTAAAAAAGACTTATTTCCATTGGTTGTTGGAAATGGAACTGAATTTATTGACTTATACTTTTCTAATTTCCCTTTCAGAGGCATGTCAACAAGAGAGAAAAGGCGATCTCAAGAATTAACGTTTGAAAATAACAAATTCGTTGCAACCAATATTCGGCCATCGTTTCAAACCACCTTCGAGAATTGCAGATGGGTTTTGGATGTTGATTTAGAAGACAAGGAAGAACCTACTGATGGTTTTATCCCACCAAAGTATCCTGGAATAAACAACCTGTTGGCTGGAAATCCTGAGAAATGGCTAATGAAATTACTTCATGGATACTCTATAAGGCCTCATCATCAAGCAATCTCATTTCTAATGGAACATGGTGATGAAAGAAGAATATGTGCGATGCCGCCGCCTTATGAACTTTTCAATTCTCTTTTTGGAAATATTGGATATAAGATTAAAATTTCTGATAAATGCAAGTATGTTCAAGGAGTAACAAAACTATTCAAAAACTTAGAAAGCCTAAAAATATTTCGGCATAAGGCAATTAGAGAGCTTATAAAATCATCTAAGAGCACTTCCAGAATACCTGGAGAGATGATTGCCATCCTAAGAAAGGAAGGATATGTTGATAGCCCGCTAGAGAATCTTTTGGAATTGCTTTCCGATCTAGTTCTAAATCGGTTTTACCGGAGAGGTCTTGAAATTCATTGCCCCTCATGCGATTTAACAAGATGGTACCCTATGGTGGATATTAAAGAAATTATGGAATGCGCTGGGTGCACCGCCAAGTTCCAGCCTTCAATAAGGGCCAATTTTAGCTATGCCTTAAATGAGCTGGCTATTCGTGCTTTTGACCAGGGAACTATTCCTGTAATATTAACAATTCTTTTTTTAAAACAGCTTGCCGATCAGAGTTTTCTAATTACTCCCGGAATTGAGTTAACAAAAGATGAGAAAAGCACTGATATTGATATTGTTGCTTCATGTGATGGCATATTAATTCTATGTGAATGCAAGACGCTGGAAAATGTCTGCTATAAGGAAAAAAGTAGTGAAGCAATAGATACAGCGGAAACTGACAATAAAATGTACGAAGAAATATCTGACCAAATAAGAAGGACCATAAAAACTGCCCAAGAAATAGGAGCCCCAATTGTTTTTCTCAGTACTATGGCAGAAACGATCTCCCCTGAATTGCGCAGCAAAATAGAGGAATTAAATGAAGAATGCAAAGAAAATATAGCATTGCACATACTTACTTTATCAGAGCTTGAAAAGGGATATCGAGGCATTCCAAGAAAAAGCAATCCAGAGATCGAGGACAGAGCAGGCCTCCTATCTTTTCTTCCCAAAAGAAAAATAAATATGGAAGGAAGGATATTGCAACCAGGCACAAGAAAAATGGGTTTTTAGCCCCCCCCTCTTCCGTGCTATCCTCTTCTTTGGAGGCCCTCATGTCCCTCTCTCTCTCCTCTTCTCAAAAATCGCTGATCGTGCGTGCGATCAACTGTTTCGAGACGGGTTCGCCGGAGGGCGATTACTCGGCGCTGGCGGTTTACGCGGACGGGCCGCACGGGATCAGGCAGGTGACTTACGGGCGGTCGCAGGCGACGGAGTATGGGACGCTTCGCCTTCTTCTTTCAAGGTACATCGCAGCGAAGGGGGAATTCGCTTTTCAGCTCGCGGGGTATCTGGATGATGTTGGGAGCGTTCCTCTCTGCGACGACAAGGCGTTCAAGGCGCTTCTGAGGAAAGCGGGGAAGAAGGACCCGGTAATGTGGAAGGTGCAGGACGCCTTTTTCGAGGATGAGTATTTCAAGCCCGCTCTCAAGTGGGCCGAAAGGGAGGGTTTCACCCTGGCGCTCTCCATGCTTGTTATCTACGACTCCTTCATCCACAGCGGCTCGATCCTCTGGCTCATAAGGCGGAAATTCAAGGAATGCACCCCGAAGGGTGGCGGGACCGAGAAGGGGTGGATCAAAGCCTATGTGAAGGCGCGCAACGAATGGCTCTCGGCAAACAAGAAGAAGCTGGTGAAGGCGTCGGCCTACCGGACGAAGGACCTTCTGAAGATGATCGATGACGGCAACTGGAACCTCGACAAATTGCCGCTAATCGTCCACGGTGTTGAAGTAAAGTAAATCCCTTCAATTAACTGTAGAGCCAAGCGCCAAATTCACTTTGCGCGCAGGCACATTCTCTGCCGGGGGGGTGTTCAGCGCAGCGAGCCCGCGAGCGGAGCGCCTAAGAGGGGTAGAGGATCGCTCCCCTCTTGGGAGACGGCAACCGGAACCTCGACAAATTGCCCTTGATAGCCAACGGAAGAAAGGTGTTCCCGGATTGCCCTTCATAAAACGATAATATCAGCCTTGACAAAAGATAAAAATCGGGTATAGCATTACTTCTTGCAATGAACGCTCATTCATTATGGAGTATTTTTTCAAGGTCCTTGCTTCTACGTGATTTCGAGATATGTCGTTGATATAGGAGGTGGGGGATGCGAAAAGTTATGGTAATGGCAGCGATATTGATGGCCGCGAGTGCAATAAGCGCTTTAGCTCAGGCACCGGCAGAACTTCTAACCAACGGCGGCTTTGAACAGGAAAAGAGTCTTTATCCGTGGGTTATCGAAACTA
>ENA-UPTA01003284-UPTA01003284.1-activated-sludge-metagenome-genome-assembly--contig:-NODE-3284-length-16010-cov-6.982137_pt1 | contig 16010 bp, 12 predicted proteins | sample MGYA00238184_ERZ773361 | MGnify/ENA primary metagenome ERZ773361 (study PRJEB29100, sample SAMN05720205) | activated sludge metagenome | isolation source: anaerobic digester from wastewater...
TTATGCAGGCGATCGGCCACAGCATAATGAAAGAAAAACCGTACATGAAAGTTTTGTATATTACCACAGAACAGTTTCTTAACGAGTTTATTCACGCAATCAGCACAAACACTCTCCCAAGCTTTAAAATGAAATACCGTGATGTTGATATTCTGTTGATAGATGATATTCAATTTATAGAAAAAAAGGAACAGACACAGGAGGAGTTTTTTCACACATTTAATACACTCCATAATAATAAAAAGCAGATAATTATTTCAAGTGACCGGCCTCCGAAAGATCTTTCCACCCTTGAGGTACGTCTCAGAACACGTTTCGAATGGGGACTGATTACTGATATTCAGCCTCCCAATGTTGAGACAAGGGAGGCAATTCTCAGAAACAAGGCTGAAAGGCTTAATATTGATATTCCCGATGAAATACTTAATTTTATTGCTAGAAGAATTAAGTCCAGCATCCGTGCTCTTGAAGCCGCACTGATACGTCTGAATGCTGTTTCATCATTATCCAGCGAACCGATATCAATTTATCATGCGAAGAATCACCTGAAAGATCTTTTTGATGAAGACACGACTAAAAAAATTACCATGACTGACATAATGCAGCGTGTCTCAGAAAAGTATAATATTTCAGTGGAAGATCTTAAATCAAAAAGCCGGCACAGCAGGGTGGTTCATCCCCGTTTTATTGCGATGTATATTTCCAGGAAACTCACAGATATGACAACAGTTGATATTGGCAAAGAATTCGGAGACAGAGATCACTCCACTGTTCTGAATGCAATGAACAATGTTGAAAAAATGATGGCTGATAATGAGGATTTTCAGGAAACCGTAGAGGACCTGATATCAGAAATCCGCAGTTGACAGATTGTTAGTGAAGCTTGATTTCCTGTTGAATTTTTGTTAATAAAATCCTTGTTCTTTTTTATTTTCCATCGTATATAGATTAATTAAGCTTTTTTCATATTTTTGAAATAAATAAAAATTTCAGCCATATTTATTAACAAGCTGCACTTTTTGTAAGTCCTGAAGGGATCAGGGGTTTTTGACTTATCCACATATTCTTTAACCCTACTATTTCTATTATAAAAAATAAATATATATGTTAATATTAATAATAGTGAAGGATAAATATGAAAATTGAAGTTGATAAAGAAATGCTCCTTCGGGGAATCTCAATTGCTGATTCAATCATTTCATCAAGAACGTTAAGTACTATTTTAGCTAACTGTCTTTTTATTGTCTCAGAATACAATATTGAAATTATATCAACCGATAACGAAATTGGTATTAAAACCCGTGTTCCCGCGAAATCCGATACAGCGGGTTCTTTTACTGTAAATGGTAAGAAATTAATTAGTATTCTAAAAGAGATGCCGAAAGGTGATGTTATTCTTGAAGTTGATAATTCTTTTCTTGTGCATGTCATGAGCAAGGGAGTGAAAGGAAATTATAAATTGTTTGGAACATCACGCGGTGATTTTCCTGATGTTCCGGGATTTGACGATGACAAGTCAATTGAAGTAGATCAGCAAATGTTTAAGGATGTGATAAGAAAGGTTATTTATGCTGCGGCAACGGATCTTATAAAGCCAGCATTCAACGGAGTGTATTTTATTTCTGAAGAGTTTGGAAAACTTTCAGCAGTAGCGACAGACTCCAAACGGCTTGCTCTTTACACGTTTCCAATTAATATGGAAATGAAAATTGAAGAGGGGACAATTATTCCGCTTAAAACAATACACGAGATTTCCCGCCTCCTGACTTCTACGGGAAACTGCAGATTTTATATAGGCCAGACGCAGTGTTTTTTCAGAATCGGCGACACAATGATTGTGTCCCGGGTTGTTGACGGACAGTTTCCGAATTATAAACAGGTTATTCCAAAAGAACATAAAATGAACGCGGTGGTTGATACCGGTAAGCTTGTGGAGTCTTTGCGCAGGGTTATGATTTTTACGCGGGAGCCTTCATACAAAGTAATATTAAAGTTTTCAAATGATAAGTTAAAAATTGAAGCCCGAACACAGGATATTGGTGAAGCAGAGGAGGAATTATCCATTTCATTACACTGTGAAGAGGAAATTATTATTGGTATCAGCGGACAGTATCTTTTTGATGCTGTAAAGGAAATTGATTCAGATCATGTTGTTCTTGGAATCACTTCACAGATAAGTCCCGTTGTGGTACGGCCGGAAGGAGATGATATGCACTTATCTGTCATCATGCCTATACAAATCCGGTCGGATTCAAATGAGTAATAATTGTTCACACCGGTTTGAATTAAATGTATGTTAATAATCTTGTACTCAAAAATTTTCGCAATTACGGTTCACAGTGTTTTAGTTTTTCCAGAGGAATGAATTTTATCGCAGGAAAAAACGGTGTTGGGAAGACTAATATTCTGGAAGCTATATCAGTTGTTTCAGATTTACGTTCATTCCGTCATAACGCCGATAACGAGCTTATACAATGGGGACACGATTCCTATTTTTGTTCCGCTTCTGTTCTTGATAATGACGATATGATGTTTGAAGTTGGTTATACAAATAATAATGAAAAGATAAAAAAACGCGTTAAAATTGATAATGTTGAGCAACATAAGGCTCTTGACTATTATGGACGTCTTCTTACGGTAGTTATTTCTCCAGATGACCTTTCAATTATTACCGGTGGCCCGGAAATACGGAGAAGATATTTTGATTCGATAATTTCCAAAGGTGACAGGGATTATTTTCAAAAGCTGATTGAGTTCAGAAAGATTCTGTCTTCACGTAATGCCGTATTGAAGGGATTGCGCAATTCAGCTGTCGGAAATAACGGGCAGCTGTCTGTATGGAATGAGATGTTTGCTGAAACGGCTTCACTCATAATAATAAAAAGAGAGAAATTTATTTCTGAATTTGCATTATGCTTTTCTGAAGTATACCGGGATATCTTTGGAGAAGAGAATGTGCCGTTTTTAACGTATACGTTTTTTCCTTCAACTTCCGATGCAGATGCTATTTACCGTGAATTGCAGAAAAGAAAAGAACGTGATATTATACAGGGATCCACCACAATTGGACCACAGCGGGATGATTACCGGCTGACAGACGGAAAAGGCCATTTGTTCCAGAGCTATTCATCACAGGGCCAGAAGCGGACCGCAGCGGTATCATTAAAAATTTCTGAATTATTATATATTGAAAATATAAGAAAAAAAAAACAGTAATACTGGTAGATGATATCTTTTCAGAACTTGATTTTGAAAGAAGAAAAAGCCTTCTTTCAATTTTACAGCGGGGAAACCAGGTTATATTCACTATGATTGATGATACTCTTCAGGGGTGTGATGTGTGTGATGACAGTGTGGTGTACCGAATTGAAGAAGCAGGAGTTGTTAAAAAATTGTGAAGTTCAAGTTTAAAGAACTGCGTCAAAATAAAACTGTAACACTGAACAACCTGTTTCCTTCAATTCTCCATGAGTTTAACCTCACGGAAACGTTTGTAATAGATGTCCTGAAAAATGAGTGGAGCGGAATTGTTGACAGTATTATTGCTTCTCACAGTGAACCTGATAGAATATTTAAAAACATCCTTTTTATAACAGCAGATCATCCGGTATACTCCAATGAGATTTTGCTTATGAAAAATATGATAATGGAAAGTATTTCAGAAAAAACCGGACTGGTTTTTATTAAAGATATAAGGGTTGAGGTGAAAAAGCAGGGTGAAAAAAAAAGAAGATAGCTTTGTATCTGAATACCATAGATTTATAAAATAAGAAAATGTTTATTCATATTGGAAACAGAATTACAATTTCTGATGTTCGACTTGTAGGAATATTTAATGTCGAAACACTCAGTTTATCTCCTGATAATGATTATTATACTTCAAAGACCGGAGATGACGATAAGACAGTGGTTGTTGACATAGATAATAGTGTATACACGAGCGGTGTCAGCTCTTTTACGCTCATAAAAAGAAATATTTTAAAAGAAGGAATTATCTGGAGCAGGGAAAATGGGAAAAGAATATAGTGCTGATAATATACAGATTCTTGAGGGTCTTGAAGCAGTCAGGAAAAGACCCGCAATGTATATCGGATCAACTGATGTGAACGGACTGCATCACTGCGTATATGAAATAGTTGATAACTCCATTGATGAAGCTCTCGGTGGTTACTGTGATACGATCATTGTTACTGTTCATAGTGACAATACCATTGAAGTAATTGATAACGGCCGTGGCATTCCAGTGGAAAACCATCCGATTTACAAGGAATCCGCACTGGAGATCGTACTGACGAAACTTCACGCAGGGGGTAAGTTTGACAATGAAAGTTATAAAGTATCCGGTGGTCTTCACGGTGTAGGAGTATCGGTGGTCAATGCCCTTTCAAGTGAAATGAAAGTTGAAGTGTACAGAAATGATAAGATATATGCACAGAGTTACAGGAAGGGTATTCCCACAGGAAAAGTTAAGGTTACCGGAGAAACAAAAAAAAGAGGAACCCGCACAGTATTTAAACCCGATCCTGAAATATTTGAATCACTGGATTTTAATTTTGAAACTCTTTCAAAGCGTCTCAGAGAACTTGCTTTCCTCAACGCGGGAGTTAAAATTATACTCCGTGACGACAGGGGAAAGGGAAAAGAGCATGTGTTCCAGTTCAAGGGTGGTATTGTTTCTTTTGTTCAGTATATCAATGAAAACAAAACATCTGTGAGTAAAAAAATCATATATTTTCATACTGAACGCAACAAGGTGGATATTGAAATTGCGCTGGAATATATTGATACCTATAATGAAACCGTATATACCTACGCAAACAACATTAACACCAAAGAGGGAGGTACTCACCTCATAGGATTTAAGTCTGCTCTCACCAGGGTCTTGAATGATTTTCTGAAAAAAGAAGGGTATGATAAAAAAATGGCCCAGCTTACCGGCGATGATGTACGTGAAGGACTTGTGGCCATTGTGAGTGTCAAGCTTCAAAATCCGCAATTTGAAGGCCAGACAAAAATGAAGCTCGGCAATAATGATACAAAAGGTATTGTTGAATCAGCCACCAATGAAAATCTGAGTCAGTTTTTTTATGAAAACCCGCAGATAGTCCGTAAAATTCTTGAGAAGTGCATTCAGAGTGCTCAATCGCGCCTTGCTGCAAAAAAGGCCCGCGATCTTACCAGAAGAAAAAGCGCTCTTGAAAATGATACCCTTCCCGGAAAACTTGCAGACTGTTCTGAACGAGACCCTTCGCTGTGCGAGGTGTATATAGTTGAGGGTGATTCTGCCGGCGGTTCAGCGAAGCAGGGGAGAGACAGAAAGTTTCAGGCGATTTTGCCAATAAAGGGAAAAATTCTCAACGTTGAAAAATCACGTCTCCACAAGATTCTCTCTAATGAGGAAATTAAGACAATAATAACAGCAATTGGGACTGGAATCGGAGAAGAAGAATTTGATGTCACAAAAGCGCGTTACCATAAAGTAATAATTATGACTGATGCCGATGTTGATGGCGCACATATCAGAACCCTGCTCCTCACATTCTTTTTCAGATATATGCCGGAAATAATTAGAAATGGTTTTCTCTATATCGCCCAACCCCCGTTGTACAGCATAAAAACAGGAAATGAACTACGTTATGCCTATAACGATGAGGAATGTGAAAATATTCTTTCTCCCCTTGAAAACCAGAAATATACCCTTCAGCGTTATAAAGGTTTAGGTGAAATGAATCCTGAACAGCTCTGGGACACTACCATGAATCCCGGTAACCGCACATTGTTGAAGGTAACCATGGAGGACGAGATTGAAGCGGAAGAGGTATTTTCTGTTCTCATGGGAGATGCTGTTGAACCGAGAAGAAAATTTATTGAAGATAATGCACGGAATGTAAAGAACCTTGATCTGTAATTTATTATCAAATGAGGGGCAGCATTTTTGTTAGAATTATTTTTCACAACAGAGGAGTAAAATAGTGTCAAAGAAGAATGTAAACGATAAAGAATCAAACGAGAAGATTGTTAATATAGAAATCGAGGACCAGATGAGGTCTTCCTATCTTGATTATGCGATGAGCGTAATTGTGGGACGGGCTCTTCCTGATGTGCGGGACGGATTGAAGCCGGTTCACAGAAGAATTCTTCATGCGATGAATGTAAGGGCATGGAGAAACGACAGACCGTATGTGAAATCCGCTAAAATAGTCGGTGAGGTGATAGGTAACTACCACCCGCATGGCGATGCAGCTGTTTATGATACCATTGTACGCCTGGTACAGACGTTTTCCATGCGGTTTCCACTTATTGACGGTCAGGGTAATTACGGTTCAGTTGACGGAGATCCAGCCGCTGCTTACCGGTACACAGAGGCCCGACTGACAAAAATTTCCGATGAGATGCTCCGTGATATTGATAAGGAAACAGTTGATTTTATTCCCAACTTTGATGACTCAAGGAAAGAACCAACGGTGCTCCCTGCTGCGTATCCAAATCTTCTTGTCAACGGATCATCGGGAATTGCTGTTGGTATGGCGACTAATATCCCACCGCATAATCTCGGGGAAGTTATTGACGGTACTATCGCCCTTATTGAAAACCCGGATATCACCATTAAGCAGATGATGAAGTACATCAAAGGGCCTGACTTTCCGACAGGTGCAATTATCATGGGCGCAGATGGTATTTACAAGGCATATACTACGGGTCGTGGAAGTGTTGTGGTGCGTGGCAGGGTTGATCTTGAAGAGGATAAGAAAGGAAAGGAATATATTATTATATCCGAAATACCCTATCAGGTGAATAAGGCATCACTTATTACAAGAATTGCCGAACTGGTGAACAATAAAGTCATTGAAGGTATTTCTGAACTCAGGGATGAGTCAGACAGGTCGGGAATGCGCATTGTTATTGGAATGAAAAAATCCGCAAATAGCGCGATTATTATCAACCAGCTTTACAAAAACACACCGCTGCAAAGTTCTTTCGGTATTAATATGCTTGCTCTGGTAAATGGTGAGCCGAAGACCCTGGATATTAAAGCGGTTCTCTCAAATTATATTCTTCACAGAAAAAATGTAATTACCCGCAGAACACAGTATCAGCTCAAAAAGGCTGAAGAAAGGGCTCACATCCTTGAGGGCCTCAAGATTGCCCTTGATAATATCGATGAAGTGATACGAATAATACGGGCCTCAAAGACTGTTGATGATGCAGAGAATCGTCTTATCAAGACCTTCAAACTTTCAGAGATTCAGGCAAAGGCTATTCTTGATATGCGGCTTCAGAAACTGACAAGCCTGGAAGTGAAGAAGATTGTTGATGAACTGAATGAACTTGTTAAACTTATTAAGGAACTGCAGGCGATTTTAAAAAGCGATAAAAGGATCCTTGGAATTGTCAGAGATGAGATGATTGAAATTAAGGAAAAATATTCTGACAAGCGGAGAACTGAAATTCAGATTGGCGGCGAGACATCCACAAGTTTTGACGTTGAGGATTTGATCGCGGAAGAGGACATGGTTATCACCATCACCAATGACGGGTTTATCCGCCGCCTTTCCATCGATATCTTTAAAAAGCAGCGCAGGGGCGGAAAGGGTGTAAGCGGGATTACTATTAAGAAAGAAGATTTTATCAAGATGATGAGTATATCATCAACTCATGATAATATTTTTCTATTTTCCAACAAAGGTAAAGTGTTCGGTCTGAAGACACATGAAATCCCCCTTGCTTCAAAGATCGGCCGTGGAAAGTCTGTCAAGGGGATTATTAACCTTGCAAAGGGTGAGGATATTACCGCAATATGCTCGGTTCCTGATTTTGAAGATGAAAAATATCTCTGTATGGCCACAAAGGGCGGCATACTTAAAAAAAGTGATGTGAACGATTTTAAGAATGCAAAAAAGGGCGGCATTATTGCGATTAACCTGAAAAAGGACGATGAGCTGGTAGATGTGAAGCTCGTCAGCAAAAACGATGACGTGGTAATCGCATCAAAAGAAGGGCTGATTCTCAGAACAAATCTTGGGAAAATGCGTGCCATGGGAAGAAATGCAGCGGGCATCATCGGTATGAGGATCGGTGCAACTGATGAAGTTATAGGGCTTGATGTTGCGAAGGAGAATTCCAGTCTTTTTGTGATAACCTCAAAGGGATTCGGCAAAAATATGCTCTTTAAGAATTTTGCCAACAAGGGGCGCGGCGGAAAAGGGATGACATATCTCAAGGTAACGGAAAAAGTCGGTCATGCCATTGAAATACGGTCCGTATTCCCCGATGATGAAATTATTATTGCGTCGAAAAGCGGTATGACGATAAGGCTTCTTGCGAAGGATGTCTCCGTTCAGGGCCGTACCGCAAGCGGTGTGCGTCTGCTTAATATTGGTGACGATGATATGGTCTCTGACGTAGCGGCGATAACTGAGGAAAAGTAGCATGCCTTCGTTTCCGGTAAAGACGGTGGAATCCATGAAGAGCGGAGCACCGGTGCGCATTGTGGCGCTTGGTGATTCCCTGACTCAGGGATGGCTTGTTCCGAAGGGATATGTGGATATTGTCGAGGAAATGCTTCGGGAAAAGTACGATAATGCCGGTATTGTAATTAAAAACAGAGGTATTCCCGGGGATACCGCGGAAGGAGGCCTCCTCCGTCTGCGGCATGATGTTACCGACTTTGATCCGGACTGTGTGTTTATCCAGTTTGCACTTAATGACGCGTTCATGGGAGTTCCCGTGCAGCAGTATCAGAATTATGTGCAGGGAATGATTGATGCTATTCGGGACGATACAGAGGCGGAGATTGTCCTTATTACATCTGTGTATCTTGACAATGAAAAGGAATATCAGCATGCATTGAAATTTTATTCTGCACTTGAGTTTCTTGCTGAAAAGAACAGTGTTTCCATCGCACGGGTCCATTCCTACTGGGAGAAAAAAGTCGCAGAAGGAATTGATTTCCGTTCCCTTGTACAGTGGGATCTTATCCACCCCCGTGTTGAAGGATACCACCTGATGGCTGAAGCGGTCATGGAAATCTTCTGACAATCTCCACCATACCATAACACAATGATAAAATGCAATGAGCAGCATACTTCATAAATTGTCCTTTGAGGAACTGAAATCAACCCGCCCTTCCCTTGATGAAATTCATACCAGAAAACGCTTTCCTGTTACGGTGCTCCTTGAAAATATTCGGAGTCTCTACAATGTGGGATCTATATTCCGGACATCAGATGGCGCTTTTGTGGAACGGGTTTTTCTGTGCGGTTATACCGGGTATCCACCCAGAAAAGAAATCGATAAAACCGCCCTGGGCAGTACAAATAGCGTTCCCTGGATCCATGAACCTGACACCATGCGGGCTCTGAAGCTGTTAAAAAGCGAAGGATATCAGCTTGTGGCCCTTGAACATACGGACAAGAGCGTTTCATACCGTGAGGCTTCCTTTTCCTATCCTCTCTGTCTTGTGCTGGGAAATGAAGTTGAGGGTATTACTGAAGAAACCGTTTCTCTCTGTGATATGGCGGTTGATATTCCCATGTATGGAATAAAACAGTCCCTTAATGTTTCAGTTGCGTATGGAATTGCAGTGTATCATATAATTGAACAGTATGGAAATCCCGGCAAGTAGGTGTTGTGATTCATTTTTTATGTTGATTTTTCAAGATGCAGGAATTAATATAAAGCGGAACATGATGTTGTATACCGGAGACTGTCAATGAATGACTCTCTGATAAATTGATGGAGGATTTTATGAAGCGGAAATATTCCGTTGGTGCACGTTGTCTCAGCGTTGCCGCAATTCTTATGGTTTCGACTGTTCTCAGTTCATGCCAGTTGATGAACATCCGTGGTGGTGATTCCGGGCAGAAAAACCGGTATCTCAAAGTTGGGGAAAGCAGAACAGCGACATTACCAGCTCAGGGGGCACATATATATTTTACGGCTGTAGAATCAGCCAGCAATCTTGTGTTTGACGTGAAGGCGTCACAGGGTTCTACGGTCGATCCTGTAATTGTGCTTTTAAACAATGAAGGGCAAAAGGTGGGGGTGGATGATGACGGAGGCGGAGGAAAAAATGCACGCCTTGCAGTAAGTGCCAATAAAGGAGAATATACCGCGGTGGTGAGCGGATATGGAAATACTGCCGGTGAATACACGATAGCACTCTCCGCAGGAGACCGTGCACAGACAGGTCCTGGTCAGCAGGGAACGGCTGTTCCCCAAATGCATCAGGGAGGAATTATTGGCGTTGGTGAGTCAAAGACAGGGATGTTGAACCAGGGCGATATTCATTCATATTCATTAAATGTCCCGTCAAAGTTGATGATCACGATTGACCTTGTAAATACGGGGAATTCCGCCCTTGATCCGATGCTGCAACTTCAGAACAATGCCGGTGCCGATATTGCCAAAGATGATGACGGCGGCGGAGCCAGGAATTCACGGATCATAAAGTTTCTGGAACCCGGCACATACACGATTAAAGCATTATCATACCAGAACACCTCTGGTCAGTATCAGTTAAGGGTTGCTGGAACTGAAGGGCGAACACTTCCGTTGGGACAGGGAATGAACGGTGTGTTAAATTCCGGGGAACGAAAGGTGTATTTATTTTCTGCAGCAAAAGAAGGACTGTATACCATTTCTCTTAACCGGGCAGGGAATTCAGCGCTTGATCCGGCACTGATTTTACAGAATGAGCAGGGACAGAATATTTCAAGTGATGATGACAGTGGTGAAGGATTAAATGCAAAGATCGAAACATTTCTTTCTCCGGGAACATATCTTCTTTTCGCATACGGCAGCGATCCGGGAAGTGGCGCCTATGCAATACAGGCAGCAAGGAAAAATATTACCCCGCAGCAGCAGACAACCCTTGGCGTCAATACTGCCGCAGAAGGGTGGATATTCCAGAATTCGCGGCACACATATTCAATATCGCTTCAGCGTGAAGGATTGTATTCATTTGACTGTGCGAAAGCTGATACCGGTAATCTTGATCCAATGATTACTCTTGAGAATGAAAACCGTATTCAGCTTGACAGTGATGATGATGGCGGCGGAAACCGCGATGCGAAAATATTGCGTTTGATGAATCCCGGCAAGTATATGCTGAATGTCACAAGCGTTGGTGCCTCATCGGGCAAATACCGGCTTTCGGCAAATGTAATCGGCCTCAGAACAATTTCTCTCGGCAAGAGTGTTAATAATTCTCTCGAAGCAGGTGAAATACATGCGTACAGATTAACGCTGACAAAGAACACTCATGTCACTATAGATCAGGAAAATTCCGGGCAGGGGAATCTTGATCCCTATCTTGTGGTTCTTGATAAAAGCGGGGGTAAAATAACTGATGATGACAGCGGCGGGAACAGGAACGCCAGAATCAACAGGGAACTGATTGCCGGCGATTATATTGTTGTTGCGAAGGGGCTTGGAGTATCCAGGGGGGGATATAAACTGTCAGTGAATCCTTTCAGAGCTGTTCCTGACGTTCAGACATCGATTTCTCTTGGAGAAACAAGGGTTGGATCGCTTCATTCGTCAGGTCAGCGTGTTTCCTATTCCCTGACAATAGCATCTGCGGGAACGGTTATTATCAGGGCAAAACAGGCAACGGGTTCCACGGTAGATGCGGTTGTGGAACTATATGATGCCCAGGGCGTAATGGTTGCAAGCGATGACGACAGCGGCGGAAACAGAAATGCTCTTCTCATACGGCAGCTGAATCCGGGTAACTATCGTGTTGTCGTGCGTAGTTATGGTAATAATACCGGTAATTTCCTTTTAAGCATTGTGTCTGCCGGAAATTAAAAAAATTGAATTTTTTAAAAACCCCCGTTTATTAATGACGGGGGTTTTTTTTGAGTTTATTTTTCTTGAAATAATTGTGTATTTACTGTATACATAAATAAAATCAACGTACAGGAGTATCACGGTGAAAAAAAGCGATCTTTTACAGTGGATACTATCTCTCGGGGCTTTGATTACAGGATATAGCATTACATTTCATTCGCCCTGTTCTTCAGGTTCTGTTGGTGTATTCATGCTTTTTGTGATGTCGTCGCTGTTATTTTCGCCGCTTATAAACCGTTATATTCCCGGTATAAAGAGCAATTCCACAGTTGTTACGGTCCAGATTACTGCCGCGGTGCTGTTTTACATCTTTGCATTAATTGTAACCTATCCCCACTGCCGCGGCATACAGTTACCGCTGTTCAATGAAAATGCCAGAATATCATACTGGGAAGGAAGAGGATCAGCTGAACATGATGATAATTCGGGCAGTGAAGATCGGGTTGGATACATTGAAGACAATAGTGAAGAAGATAACAGCGCAGAAAATGATTCTACTCAAATTGATACGGTAAGCGATAGCGAAGTATCGCCGGAAAGGACTGGTAGCAGTGAAGAGTCGGTGCAGGAAAGAGGATCAGGGAATATTACCGGTGTCGACAGAACCGCTTCCGGGGGTTCAGTACTTGAAAGGATTGCATATACGGGAAATGCTGTACGGCCGACTGAAAGAGGAAATATATCGTCCGGTACACAAAAAGGAAAATCAAGTGATGTAGCCGGGTATTCCAGCGGAAGGGAGAATACGGATCGGGAATCACGGGAAACAGGCAGAATATCTGCGGGGAAATATGCAGCATCAGATAGACGTGCATCTGGTGCAACAGCACAACGAACCGCTCTTAATAACGAAAACAGACAGATAGCAAAAGGAAGCCGGGACTCAGGAACAACCAGTAGAATTTTCCCAAAGCAAACACGTGTTCTAAAATGGCCTGATGGCAGTACCTATACAGGAGAATTGCAGGGTGGTAAAAGAAACGGTACCGGAACAATGAAGTGGTCCGCTGTTAGCGGTGAACGGACTTCAGCATCATTGATGAAACAGTGGGTGTATGATCGTCAGGGTAGCGCTGCTTCAGCTGTTGTTCTCTATACAGGTATATGGAAGGATGATAATCCTTTTCGCAAGGGAACTTTCCGCTGGAATAATAATGACTTTTATCAGGGAGCTTTTACGAATATGAAACGTCATGGTTTTGGTATCTACCATTATGGACACGGTACAAAGTATCGCGGATATTGGCATAATGACAGGGCACAGGGCAATGGGACAATAGTATGGAAAAATGGAGACACATACACCGGGGGATGGAATAATGACAGGAGAGAAGGAGCCGGGACGTATGTATGGAGCCGCGGGATCAGTTATAAAGGTAACTGGCATAATGATATGATGCATGGAAATGGCGTTATACAATGGAAAAACGGCAACAGGTATTCCGGACAGTGGAAAAACAATCATCGTGAGGGTAAAGGGTTTTATACATGGAAAAGCGGTGATAAATACGAAGGCGATTTCAGTAATGACCGCCGGAATGGCTTTGGGGTGTATCAATGGTCCGAAGGTAAGGAATACAAAGGACAGTGGAAAAACGGGCTCATGGATGGTGTAGGTGTATTGAAGTATCCTGATGGGAAGATTATTAAGGGAACATTCAGGAAGAATTATTATGCAGGAAAATAAAAGCTGAGGATTTATCGATCTATTCTGTGGCAATTTTCAGGCGGAGTAGACCAGTTTTCCCCGGCAGATGGTGTAAAGAACTTTACCGAATAGTTCCTTTCCGATGAATGGAGTGTTTTTACATTTCGAAATGATAAAATTATTATCAATAAGAACTTTTTCGTCAGGGTTGATAATGGTAATATCGGCAGGTTTTCCTTCCTGTATAACACCCCGGCCCAGCTTCATAATCCGTGATGGATTGGATGTCACCTTAGAAAACGCATCTATATAGGAAAAACCGTTGTTTTTCACAAGCTCTGTTATAATCAGCGGTACCGCTGTTTCAAGACCAATAATTCCGAATGGGGCGTATTCGATTTCCTGCATTTTTTCATATTCAAGATGAGGGGCGTGATCTGTTGCAATAACATCGATCACACCGTTTCTCAGGCCATCAATTATTTTCTGTCTGTCACTTTCGGTGCGCAGGGGGGGGTTCATTTTTGCCATTGAAAGGTGCTCTTCAACAGCATCGTCAGTAAGAGAAAAATAGTGCGGCGCTGTCTCGCAGGTAACGTTGATGCCCTCCGCTTTTGCCCTGGCAATAATGTCAACAGAGCCCCCCGATGATACGTGGGCAATATGGAGTTTCCCCTTTGTGAGACGGGCCAGAACTATGTCGCGGTAGATCATTATCTCTTCCGCTTCCCGTGGAATTCCCTTAAGGCCGAGAAGGGTTGAGTTCCTGCCTTCATTCATTATTCCGTCATCAGAAAGAACAGAATCCTCCGCATGGGATATCATGGGAACATTGAAGAGCCTCCCGTATTCAAGCGCCCTGCGCATAAGGACAGAACTCATTACCGGAAGGCCGTCATCAGAAAAACCTACCGCACCGCCGTTTATCAGTTCACCCATTTCGGAAATTTCTTCCCCTTTTGAGCCTTTGGATATTGTGGCGATGGGAAAAATATTTATGGGTCCCTGATCTGCTTCAAGTTTGATGAAACGAACAAGGACCTGATTATCGATAACCGGGGAAGTATTCGGCATTGTGCACACAGAGGTGAATCCGCTCTTTGCTGCTACTATTGAACCGCCTTTAATTGTTTCTTTGTCCTCTCTGCCGGGTTCACGGAAATGAACATGAATGTCAATGAGTCCCGGGAGAACAAGAGAACCTGCCGCATCAATTACATCAACATTTGCAGAAGGAGCTATTTCAGAAGCAATGGATGATATTACTCCATCCTCAAGAAGAATGTCCTTCCTGTCGTCTGTACCTGATGCGGGATCAATCATCCTACCATTTTTTATCAGTATTTTCATTGTGTGCAGTTCCTATTCGTCAATTCCCTCAAGTGATGCACCCCCGGCAAGGAGATAAAATATTGACATCCGCACTGCGACACCATTGGTTACCTGTTCCAGGATAACAGAATTTTTGCAATCGGCAACATAGTCATCAATTTCAACTCCACGGTTGATTGGACCGGGGTGCATAATGATTATATCGTCTTTACATTGCTTTTTCATTCTTTCATAGGTGAGGGAGTAAAGCCTGTGATATTCAGTTATCGAGGGGAAATGTGAACCCTTTTGTCTTTCACGCTGGATGCGGAGCATCTGGACCGCGTCAAGCTTTGGGAGTAATTCATCAAAATCATAATATATGTCCGCACCATACACGCTAAAATCATCCGGGATCAGAGTAGGAGGGCCGCACAGAGAAACCTTTGCTCCAAGCTTTTTGAACACTTCGATATCAGAACGGGCTACCCGCGAATGTTTTATATCACCTACAATTCCTATATGCATACCCTCAAGGCTGCCGCGTTTTTCAAGAAGGGTATAGGCGTCAAGAAGGGCCTGGGTAGGGTGTGCATGATAGCCGTCACCGGCATTGATAACTGATGCTTTAATATTCTTTGAAAGGAAATGGGGCGACATTGAAACACCGTGCCGCATGACAATATAATCAGCCTTCATTGCCTCAAAGGTGTGTACAGTATCAATTAGTGATTCTCCCTTCACCACACTTGAAGTAGCGACGGATACATTGATGAGGTTTGCAGAAAGCTGTTTCGCTGCAAGCTCAAAACTAACACGGGTCCTGGTGGATGGTTCATAAAAAAGGGATAGAACTGTCTTGCCCCGTAAAATGGGTACAGTCTTGATTGTTCTGGTAAACAGGTCCTTGAAATACTGCGCTGATTCACAAATAAGTTTAATTTCTTCAACGTCAAGGGACTGAATATCCAGGAGGTCTTTTCTCTGCAATTCGTTCATCTTAAATTGGAGTTAATAAGGGCAATTTGCCTGTTTGTCAAATCAATTAATTACGTGAACAGGTTTTTTTTACAAACAGGATGGAATTGTTGTACTATTGATCCTGTGTTATTATCAGGCGGATTTGTTCCTGCGGGCTTCGATAATAAGCATTGCAACAACAATCAGTGAACCTGTAATGAAGGCGACAACCGTCAAT
>ENA-UPTA01003294-UPTA01003294.1-activated-sludge-metagenome-genome-assembly--contig:-NODE-3294-length-15997-cov-5.612157_pt1 | contig 15997 bp, 15 predicted proteins | sample MGYA00238184_ERZ773361 | MGnify/ENA primary metagenome ERZ773361 (study PRJEB29100, sample SAMN05720205) | activated sludge metagenome | isolation source: anaerobic digester from wastewater...
CTTTTCCGGGCAGAAAGCACAGCGCCGCCACCAGCAGCCCCGGGAAGCGCTGTAGGGAAGGATGAAGCCCGGCGCCAGGTAATTCTGGCGGGGGAATCCGTTGTAATCGGCAAGGTTTCCGCCCTGCTGGATGTCCAAGGACAGAAGATCGGCCAGAAAGGGTTCTCCCGGCCCGGTCACAAGATTGTCCACCCAACCGTCAAAAGGACTGTGCCAGTCCGGACGGCTCAGCCACGATGTGACCAGCCCGCCGCCCAGGACGATTTTCTTTTTTGGGTGGTGTTTACGGAGCCAGCCGATGATGGCGAACGTACTCAGGGCTTGGGGCAGATAATTTAGGGAAATCCCGATCGTCCGGGGATTATGTGCCTCGATCAGAGAAGAAAGGCGCGGGGCGAAGAAAGGATAAAAGGGATTCCTTTCCGGGGTTTTTGCCGCCTGGATCAAATCGTTGCTACGGATCGGCAACAGATTTGCGTCTTCGTAGTCGGTCAGAGAAAACCGGCCGCCGGTTTGACCAGCCTGGGCAGCCAGGACGCGGTTCAGGGACCGGACGGCACTGCCGTGGCGATCAAATTGACGGTAAGTTTTCCAGAGGGCGAGTTGCCCCAGGTGGGCGGTCCGATTTTTAAGCGCCCGCCGTGTCCATGTGTCGCTTATTGCCTCGGAATGAAGAGGGGTTTCAATCAGATATCGCAGACATTCCAGATTGAGATCGACGACCTGATAAGGGTACTGCCGACTGCGGAGAAATCCCGCCAGGCCGGCGATGCCCGCGGGGGCTTCACAGGGCCGGACAACAGGGGGATGAATCAGCAGCATCGGGGATGTTTCCGGAACCTGGGTTTAAGCTTCTTCCTTGTACGGGGCGATGATCCCCTTGTCCATCATGAGGGCCACCTCGTCCCGGGCGCGCCGGATCTTGGACTCCGCCATGGCGAAAAGTTCCTTTTCCGTGAAATTCAGTCTGGCTACACCCTGTTGGATTGCCGTCTTGGCTACCGCAACCGCTTCCCGGGGAAAGATTTCCCACTCGTCCATCGTCGGCAGCAGATAATCCTCATGGATCCCCTTGTCCTCGGCACAGCGGGCCAGCTCGACAGCGGCGGCAATGCACATTTCGTCGGTGATCACCCGGGCCATGACATCGAGGGTGCCCCGGAAAATCGCAGGGAAACCGACGGAGTTGTTTACCTGGTTCGGGAAATCGCTCCGCCCCGTCGCCACGATCCGGGCGCCGGCCTCTTTGGCTTCCCAGGGCCAGATTTCGGGTACGGGATTGGAGCAGACGAAGACGATGGCGTTGTCCGCCATCCGGCTGATCCAGCTCTTATCGATCACGCCGGGACCGGACTTGGACAGAGCGATAACCACGTCCTGGCCCCGCATGGCCTCTTCCATGTCGCCGTCGCGGTTTCCGGCATTGGTGATTTCGCAGAATTCCCGCTTTTCCTTGTGGCTTGGGCCGATGTCATCGCGTTTTTTATTCAAAATGCCCTTGCTGTCGACGACGATCATTTTTTTCGGGTCCACACCGGCCTTGAAGAGCATTTTTGCGATGCAGACATTGGCGGCGCCGATGCCGATCAGGGTGATGGTGGCGTCCTCCATCTTCTTGCCGACGATCTTCAGGGCGTTGATGAGCCCCGCCACGGTGACGGCGGCGGTGCCCTGCTGGTCGTCATGCCAGACGGGAATGGGCGCTTCCGCCCGCAGGCGGTCTAAGATATAAAAACACTTCGGGTTTTCAATATCTTCAAGGTTGATGCCGCCGAAGGATGGGGCGATAAGCTTCACTGTCCGGATGAGCTCGTCGGGGTCCTTGGTGTCCAGACAGATCGGAAAGGCGTCAACGCCTCCCAGGTATTTGAAGATCAGCGCTTTTCCCTCCATCACCGGGAGTCCCGCCAGGGGACCGATATCGCCCAGCCCCAGGACCCGGGTTCCGTCCGTGACAATGCCTACAGTATTTCCTTTGTTTGTGTAATCGTAAACTTTTTCCGGATTGGCGTGGATCTCCTTACAGGGCTCCGCCACCCCGGGAGTGTACCAGATGGCAAAATCCTGCAGATCGCGGATAATGCATTTCGGTACGATTTCAATTTTACCTTTATAATATGGATGCATTTTCAGGGCGTCATCTGCGGGTTTATTCGCCCTGGCAATCCTTTCTTCGTTCGTGGTCGGCTTGTCCGTCATGATCGTCTCCTTGTCGCCCTGTTTCCATCGTAGAATTTTTTGCTTGCTTATCATAGTCCTTTTGAGAAATAAAGCGCATAAGGGATCAAATATCCGATATTCCTGACACCTTGGTCCCCTGACTTGAATGCTGTTGTTGAATAATCCGGTCGGCTTGCCGGATCGGGAAGGTTATATTGATAGGGTAGTGGAGGGGAAATGAACACGATTAAACTGGTTCTGCTTTTAAGTTCCCTGGCGGGGCTTTTAATGATCATCGGCTATTTTGTCGCCGGAAAGGTCGGTGTGGCCATCGCCTTTGTTTTGTCTATGGTCCTCAATTTTGGGAGTTACTGGTATTCGGATCAGCTGGTACTCAAGATGTCGGGTGCGCAGGAGGTAACGGAAGCGTCGGCGCCCCAACTGTATGCAACAGTCCGCACCCTGGCGGACAAGGCGAACCTGCCCATGCCCCGGGTCTATATCATGCAGCAGGATTCACCCAACGCCTTCGCCACCGGGCGAAACCCGGAACACGCCGCCGTGGCGGTGACGACAGGGATCATGAAGATCCTGAACAAGGATGAACTGTCCGGGGTGATTGCGCATGAGTTGTCCCATATCCGGAATCGCGACACTCTGATCGGCACCGTGGCGGCAACGATGGCCGGTGCCGTGCTCATGGTTGCAACGATGGCTCGCTGGGGGGCCGTTTTCGGCATGGGAGAAGACGGGGGGCGCACCGTGGGATTGATTGCGACGGCGATTGTTGCGCCGATTGCGGCGACCCTGATCCAGATGGCCATCTCCCGTTCCCGGGAATATCTGGCCGATGAAAGCGGCGCCCGCATGTCGGGGAAGCCGGAAGCTCTGGCGGGCGCCCTGGCAAAACTCGCCCGGGGGGCACAGGCGAAACCGATGGACGCCAACCCCTCGACAGCGCATCTGTTCATTGTGAATCCCTTTTCCGGGGGCACCGTCATGAATCTCTTCAGTACCCATCCCCCGGTTGAAAAAAGGATTGAAAGATTGATGAAAATGAAGTTGAAGGAATAATGACAACCCTGTAAAGGGCCTGGTTTTTTCATTCTGAGGAGCGTCAGCGGCGAAGAATCTCATTCAATATTAGATCCTTCGCTTTCGCTCAAGATGACAATTTTAATATTTTTTCAGGTTCCCAAATAAAGAGTCAATTTAAGGAGCAACGTGCGCCATGACGATACGTTATTACAGTACAAACCGGAACCTCGACCAGGTTCCGGGAATTACCCCGTTCAAGCAGTCCGTTTCTTTCCGGGAGGCCCTCCTGCAGGGGCAGGCCCCCGATGAGGGCCTTTACATGCCCGATCCGATTCCCGTTCTTGATGTTACCCGGTTGGCGGAGCTGAAAGGAGCACCCTACGCAGAGGCGGCGAAACTGGTAGCCCGAATTTATCTGAAGGATGAAATCGCGTTGGATCTTTTATACCGCCTGGTTGAGGATGCCTACAACTTTACCGTGCCCCTGGAAAAAGTCATGGACCGCAAATATATCATGCGCCTGGACCAGGGCCCGACGGCGTCGTTCAAGGATTTTGCGGCCCGCCTGATGGCCAGGCTGATGAGCGCCGTCCGGGTGAAGGGGCAGACGCTCCATGTGCTGGTGGCGACTTCCGGCGACACGGGAAGTGCCGTCGGCAATGCCTTTCATGGCGTGGAAGGGATCAATGTCACGATACTCTATCCCAAGGATGAAGTGAGCGGACGCCAGAAGAAGCAGCTCGATTCCATCGGCGGCAACGTTCAGGCGGTCTCTGTAGACGGAAAGTTCGACGACTGCCAGAACCTCGTCAAAGAGGCTTTTGCCGATCCGGAACTGGCAATTTTGAATCTGACGTCGGCCAATTCGATCAACTTCGGCCGGATCATGCCCCAGATGATTTACTATGTTTATGCCTATGCCCAGTTGGCCGAACCGGGGGAGGGTATTGTCTTTTCCGTCCCGTCGGGTAATTTCGGCGACGCCCTGGGGTGTGAATATGCCCGGCGCATGGGTCTCCCGGTGACGAAAATCATCATGCCCGTCAATGAAAACGAGGAATTCCCCCGGTATCTTCAGACCGGCGTGTATAAAAAAATATCTCCGTCCGTGGCCTGTCTGTCCAATGCCATGAATGTGGGCCACCCGAGCAACCTGGCCCGGTTCTTCGAGCTGTACGGCGGGACGGTGGACCGAACCGGTGTGGTTCATGTCTATCCGGACCGGGAGGAAATGAGAAAACACATTTACTCAATTTCCGTCAGCGATCAGGAAACCAAGGAAACCATTCGCCGCGCTTACGAAACCTATGGCTTGCTCCTGGAACCCCATGGCGCCGTCGGCTGGCGGGGATTGGAGGCGTATCTGGCCGAAAATCCGACGACCGGCCCCTGCGTCAGCCTGGAAACGGCTCATCCGGCCAAATTTCCCGACGAGATCGAGGAATTGCTGCGGATTATTCCGGAACTACCCCCCAGCATGCGGGATATTGACAGCCGGAAGGGAGAAGCCCTCAGCCTGCCGGCGGATTATCCGGCGCTCAAGGCCTATCTGCAGGAGCGTCGCTGAGACGCAAGGCTTTTGCTACCATCAAATCAAGAGCTTAGCCAAACCAATATACCGGATGCGCCCCCCTTGGTACGAAACAGCAGCCGGCCATACGGAATAACAGAAAGGAACAGTATCGGCATGAAGAATGAACGTTTTGTTTTCAACGCAAGGGGTCAGGAATGGACATGATCCTGCCCTCTTTGTCGATCCTCTTTGGTCTTGCACTCCTGCTGTGGAGCGCCGATCGTTTCGTGGAGGGTTGCGCCTCTGTCGCCCGGCATTTCGGCATGTCGATGCTGCTGATCGGCATGGTGATCGTGGGGTTCGGCACTTCCGCCCCGGAAATGGTCGTTTCGGCCTTGGCTGCTTCACAGGGCAATCCCGGCATTGCGCTGGGGAATGCTTACGGATCGAATATTACGAACATTGCCCTGATTCTGGGGGTATCGGCGCTTATCAGTCCCATTGCCGTACATTCGCAGGTGTTGCGTAAGGAGCTGCCCATTCTTTCCGTCATGACAGCCCTTGCCGCCTGGCAGCTCTGGGATGGGGAGCTTACCCGGCTCGATGCCGTCATTCTGCTGCTTGTTTTCGGAGTTTTAATGGGTTGGACCATCCTCCAGGGGATTAACAGAAAAACGGATGCACTGAGTGGGGAAATAGAACTGGAAATAAAGGTTCACGCCATGCCGCTCCGTCGTGCCTTCTTTTGGCTTGTTGTGGGCCTGATTCTCCTGATTGTCAGCTCCCGTATCCTCGTCTGGGCCGCCGTGGAAATCGCCCATGGCTTTGGGGTGAGTGACCTGATCATCGGTCTGACCATCGTTGCACTGGGCACATCTCTGCCGGAACTCGTTTCTTCGATTGTTGCCACTTACAAAAGAGAGCACGACATCGCCCTCGGCAACATTCTCGGGTCCAACCTGTTCAATACCCTGGCGGTGGTGGGCATTGCCGGAACGATCCATCCCTTGAGCGTAGGGGCTGAAGTATTATCCCGGGACGTGCTGGTCATGTCCATATTGACCGTTTCGCTGTTCTTCATCGGTTACGGATTCAGGGGGCCCGGCCGTATTAATCGTTTTGAGGGTGCCTTGCTGCTCGCCTGTTACCTCGGCTACACCGCTTACCTGGTGTTTACAGCCTTCAATCCGTGAAAGGGATCGAAGGCATCAAGTTTGATCTGAAAAATTCAGTGGCCAAGGCTGAGGGATTCATGTATTTCTAGTATCCGCAGGAGGGTGTGCGGGATGGATATTGGCGATATTTCGACCTGGCGGATTGTCAAGTGGGTTTTGATTGTCCTGGTCGCCGCGTTCATCGGCCAGTTTGGCAAGACCTTTGCACAGTACCTCATGCACCGCTTTCGCCGCGGAAAAACGGAAGCGCAACCATCCGTAACGGCTAAATCGTCAGCCCCGGCAGACGTCGCTTTAACAACGAATGCAGGCGCATCCGAAGCATCGTTAAAAGCCCAAAAGAAGGAAGCCAAAGTACTGCTGAAAGCGAAGAAGAAAGATAAGAAAAACGAATAACCGATCCGGCTTAGCTGTTGCCAAAGCCGGAATCAGAATCGTTCCAAAGGAGAAATTTTCATGTCTGAACCCAATATACCGGAAACTGTTTTTGATGTCGTGATTGTCGGCGGGGGACCGGCGGGTTATACGGCAGGGCTCTACGCCGCCCGGGCAAGCCTGAAAACTCTGCTGATCGAGGGGGCGTCCCCGGTCAGCCAGATCACCGTCACCGATTGGATCGAGAATTACCCCGGCATGCCTGAGGGGGCCAGCGGCTTCGATGTCGTCGATAAATTCAAGAAGCAGGCCGTGCAGTTCGGTCTTCAGGTTGTGCAGGCGGATTGTAACGCCATCGAGTCCCGGGAATGGAATGGGGTTAAAGGCTGGGCGGTTCTCTCCGGCGGGAAAGCCTTCGAGGCCCTGGCCTTGATTGTGGCGACGGGCGCCCACTGGCGGAAGCTTGCAGTACCGGGAGAGGAACCCTACACCGGACGGGGCGTTTCCTATTGTGCGACCTGTGACGGACCTTTTTACCGCAACCGCGACGTCGTGGTCGTCGGCGGCGGCGACACCGCCGTGCAGGAGGCCCTCTTCCTCACCCATTTTTGTTCCAAAGTGACCATTGTTCATCGCCGTGACCGTCTGCGGGCGACGGCGATTCTCCAGCAGCGTGCCTTTGCCAACGACAAGATTTCCTTCGCCTGGCATGCCGTGGTTGATGAGGTAATGGGCGAGGAGACCGTCACCGGCGTCCGTCTGCGGGATGTCCGGGAATCCGGAAAAACCTGGATTCTGCCCGCATCGGGGGTGTTTGTCTTTATCGGCCTGATTCCCAACAGCGAACTGGTGGCAGGGCAGGTCACCCTGGCCGATGACAAGGCGATTGTCGTCGATCGGGACATGCGGACATCGATGCCCGGCATCTTCGCTTGCGGCGACTGTACTCACAAGCTGCTCCGGCAGGTGGTCACCGCCTGCGGCGACGGGGCGACGGCGGCGTTTGCGGCCCAGCTCTATGTCGAAGATTTGAAGGGCAACGCATACTGAAACCGCATAGTCATTTCGACCACAGCGAGAAATCTTTAATTTGTCAACATAGCTAAAGCTTTCTCGTCGCTTGAGCTCCTCGAAATGACCTGTCCGGATTCTTTGATGACATCAGAGCGTCTGGTTCCCTTATAACCGGGAAGGAGTTAAAACGTGAGCGGCTGGCAATCTATACCCTTTCATATCAATCCCAATATCATCGAGATAGGGTCTTTCCAGCTCCGATATTACAGCCTCATGTATCTGGTGGCCTTTGGCCTGGTCTATCTTCTGGTTCAACACCGTATAAAAAAAGAAAATTACGCATTCAAGATCGAAACGATCCAGGACTATTTCATCTGGGCAATTCTGGGGGTGATCCTTGGAGGGCGCCTTGGCTATGTTCTGTTCTACAACTTTGGCTATTACATGAGCCATCCCCTGGAGATAATCCTCCCCTTTGAATTTTCCAACGGCATCCGTTTCACAGGCATAAGCGGCATGTCCTACCATGGGGGTGTTCTTGGCTTTATCCTGGCGACGGTCCTGTTCTGCCGAAAGGCACAGATCCCCTTCTGGCGCTTCGTTGATTTGCTGGTCCCGGTCATTCCTCTGGGTTATACCTTCGGGCGGATCGGTAACTTCATCAATGGCGAACTCTACGGTCGTGCCACCGATGCGCCCTGGGGAATGGTTTTCCCGGCGGATCCGGAAAGGCTGCTCCGTCATCCTTCTCAACTGTACGAAGCCTTTTTCGAGGGCATCGTCCTGTTTGTCCTGCTTTGGGTCTTGCGCCGGAGAAGCCCCTTCGAGGGATTTCTGGCTGGCATGTACCTGGTCGGCTATGGCGTTGTACGGTTCTTTATCGAGTTTTTCCGGGAACCGGACAGTCAATTGGGTTTTGTTCTGGGGCCTTTCAGTATGGGCCAGATTCTTTGTTTTGTCATGATCTTGTGCGGCATGGGCATTTGGTATGTCCGCCGCGCAGGGGACAGGTCCTCTGCATGTCGAGGTCCTCTATCATGATTTGCCGAAGGGATGTTTAACCGATCGTCACTTCATGGAAAGGAGGGACAAACCATGGGGAAAAAACTGGTTATTGTCGGCAGCGGGGCAGGTGGCGCCTCCGTTGCGGCGGAAGCGAAACGGCGGGATCCGGATCTCGATGTCCTGATGATTGAACAGGGAGACTACACATCCGTTGCAGCTTGACCAATGCCCTATTACATCGGTGATGTAATCCAGGATGAAGACAAGCTGGTGGCGAGAACACCGGAGCGGTTCCGGGACGGGGGCATTGAGGTGCTGACCCGGACGTCGGTGATGGAAATCAATGCAAAGGAATCGCTGGTGCAGCTGGGGGATGGATCACGTGTCAAATACGACATTCTGGCTGTCGGTACAGGAACGATCCCGATTCTGCCGGGGATTCCCGGTCAGGATCTCGAAGGGGTTTTCACGCTTAAACGTTTGAACGACGCCATCCGGATCAAAGCCTGGATCGATGAAAAGCCGGTCCGCGAAGCTGCGATCATCGGTGCCGGATTCATCAGTATGGAGATGTGCGAGAACCTGAGACGGCGCAATATCAAAACGACCATTATCAACATGGGGGCCTTGCCTGTGACCCGCTGGGATCCCATCTTTTCTAAGAAGGCCCAGGAGGAACTGGATAAAAACGGCGTCGTCACTCTGACGGGAACCAAAACCCAGAACATCGAGAAGGGGGGCGACGGGCGTCTGCATCTGACCACAACGGTGGGTGAGTTGGTGGTGGACCTCCTGATTTTGGCCATCGGCGTCAAACCGGATGCGCAACTGGCCGCCGCCGCCGGGATTCCCCTGGGCAAGACCGGGGCGATCCAGGTGGACTTCTCCCAGAAAACACCGCTGGAAAATATCTATGCGGTCGGCGACTGCTGCGAGGTTTTTAACCGGGTGAGCAAGCGCTGGGTGCATATTCCCCTGGGCGATATTGCCAACAAGCAGGGTCGAGTCGCAGGCCGCAACATCGGCGGCTCGCCCATGCTCTTTCCCGGGATTGTCACCGCCCAGTCCTTCCGCCTGTTTGATCTGGAAATGGCGGCAACGGGGATCGACGAGCGGGAAGCAACTCAGGCGGGTTTCCATCCCGTCAGTTCCATCGTCTGGGGCAACGCGATTGCGGGTCCCATGCCGGGCAACAGTTCCGTGGGGATCAAACTCATTGCGGACCAGTCGACAGCCAAGCTTCTGGGGGCCCAGGCGATCGGTGGAGCCGGGGCCGTCAGCCGGATCAACACCCTGTCTTGTGCCCTGTGGGCCGGCCTGGGACTGGATGAAGTGGCCTATCTCGATCTGGCTTATGCGCCGCCCTTCAGCCCCTCCTGGGATCCGATCCACCTGGCGGCGCAGGATTTGCTGAAGAAGCTTTAAGTAGAGGCGACTGCGTAAGAACATACTCCGATTTTGTCACCCCGGGCTTCGCCCCGGGGTCCATTTCCAGCGTGTTTCATTCGGTAGATGGATGCCGGATCGGAGAGACTGTGCCATAATAACTTATCTATGTTTGTGGTCATTCTGAACGAAGTGAAGAATCTAATAATTCCTGAATGTTAAAAACATAGATTCTTCGGCTGACGCCTCAGAATAACTTTGCGACACAGCCTCCGGTGTCCGGCACGATGTTATGAAGATTCAGGGAATAAATGAAGGTAATCCATTCGTGTATCTGAAACCATCAAAGGCGCAACTTAAATTCTGGGCTGGGCTGGATCTGGCGAAAAACCGCCGGAAAGAAGGGCGGCTTCTGGCCGAGGGAATCAAGGTGGTCCGGGAGTCCCTGCGGAGCCGTTGGGAAACCGAATATTTCCTCGTTCGAAGGGACAAGGAAGCCCTTTGGAAGAACCTGCTGCCCGACATGGCGGGAAAGACGATCTATGAACTCACCGAGGCCGAATGGAAGAAGATCAGCCAGGATAAGGAATCTGAAGGCATCGCAACCCTGATGGCCATGCCTCATGTCCGTTTCTGTGCGGAAATCTCGCCGAAGAATGAACCCCGCCTGCTGTTGCTTTACCAGGTGGGAAATCCCTTGAATCTGGGGGCGATCCTGCGCTCCGCTCACTGGTTCGGGGTGAAAACGATTCTTCTTAGCGAAGGCTCCGTCGATTTTACCCATCCCAAGGTTATCCGTGCCTCCATGGGGAGTCTTTTCCATTTAGAGATCATTGATCATGTGGATTTTTCAGCGAGCCTTCCGGAAATCCGGAAGGGGTATGCCCTCATCGGGACGATCGTCCAGGGGGGCATTCCGCTCCATCCGATGGGCGATGAACCGTCGGCGATCCTCCTGGGTAGCGAGAGTCACGGTCTGCCGGAGGGACTTCTGTCGCTGACTGCGGAGCGGTGGAGCATACCGCGTCTTGGCGACGCCGAGTCGTTAAGCCTGCCCCAGGCGGCGGCTGTTCTGCTTTACGAGTGGACAAAGGCTTAGTACCCTCATCCGGTTGCCTTTCCGGGCAAGCACAGCGCGGCCCGGAATCCATTTCCAGTACGTTACACCTTGCAAATGAGTCCTGGATCAAAAGACTGTGTCGCAACGGATATTTTTGTCATTTCGACAGCAGGGAGAAATCTTTAAGTTAAGTTATTTCAACCTATTAAGATTTCTCGCATGCGCTCGAAATAACCTTTTTTGTAATGATGACACAGCCTCCAGGCCCGAAACGACATGGCTGAGTAAGGCAGGGGTTTCAGCAGAAAGGCCGAATTTCCCTGATATCGACCTGACCTTCCAGGGCGGCGACAACCGCTTCCTGCTGTTCCCGGGGAAAGCGCAGGCAGACGCCGCAGTCGGAGCTGATGTGCTTGGGCACAGGGATGAGTTTGATGGTAAGCCCTGCCGCTTTCAGCAGTTTTTCCGCTTTCATGGCATGGGTGACACTGTGGAACAGAACAACATCACAGTCTTCCGGTTGGTCCATATTCGATTGACTATCCTTATAATGATCTTTACGGTGCGATAATACGGCCCGCTTTGCTCATGGTTTCGGCGATGTCGTACATGTTTGAGATCGATCCTACAGCAACATCCTTGGTAATGCTGAAGAAATTGACGCAGGTGCCGCAGACCAAAAACTTCACACCTTTTTCCTCCAGTTCCTTCAGATCGTCCAGCACATCCGATTCTTTCACGGTCAGTTTGACGCCGGTATTGAAGAAGATCATGGTTGCCGGCAGGGGGTCAAGAGAAAGTACCGTGTGGATGAAACTGCGCATAAGAATATAACCCAGCTCATCGCTGCCTCGCCCCATGCGGTTTTCCCCGATGGCGATCACGAGGGGACCTGTTGCCGGCGCGGCCAATGCCGCTTCTACGGCCAGAGAACAGGCGTTCGGCTCCTCTGCGGAGGTTTTCTTGAGATCCAGACGAAAAGTTTTTGCTTCCGGCTGATCGACATCAACGCTGCAGCCCAGGTTTGTTCCCAGGCGCTTCACATTTTCCACGGCAATATCGTTATCGACGAGAATAACGACTTCGTTCTCTGTTTCCAGGGCCTTTTTTGTCAAAATGACCGGTTGCGGACAGGCCAGACCCCGCGCGTCAATTTGTTTTGCCATTGTTTTGCCTCCTGTTTCTAAGGACTTTGCAACATTAAATCTCCCCTCACCCGGCGGGAGGGAACGGGAAAGGCACTCGTCGGTCAGATCAGAACGACATATCTTATCGAGATACTCCCCGGCTGATTTCTTCGATCGCTTTGACCGCCTGTTGTACCTGGTCCATTGTATTGTAGTAGCCGAAGCTGAACCGGACCGTTCCCTGGGGGAAGGTGCCTACCGTCCGGTGCGCCAGGGGGGCGCAGTGGAGCCCCGGGCGGCACATGATGCCGTAATCTTCATCTAGGCGCATGGCTGTCTCTGAAGGGACCATGCCGTCGATGTTGAAGGACACCACGGCGGTGCGCTTTTCCGGGGCTTCCGGCCCGTAAAGGTGCACGCCTTTCAGGGCTCCGGTGCCTCCCAGGAAGGCTTGGGTCAGGGCCATCTCCTTTTGCCGGATGGTTTTAATCCCCTGTGTGCGGATAAAGGCAATCCCGGCCCCCAGGCCCGCGAGACCGACGGCGTTTTGGGTTCCCGATTCATATTTGTCGGGCATGAAATCCGGCTGTTCCTCGAACTCCGAGCGGCTGCCTGTGCCGCCCATCATGAGCGGGGCGATTTTTTCGTCAAGACCCTTGCGGATATAAAGCCCGCCCGTCCCCTGGGGACCGAAGAGGGACTTATGGCCCGTAAAAGCCAGCAGGTCAATATTCATCGTTTCAACGTTGAGGGGCAGCGCTCCCGCTGTCTGGGCCGCGTCAACCAGGAGTGGAATGCCGTGGCGCCGGGCGATTTCACCCACCTGCTGAACCGGCATGAGGGTGCCCGTAATATTGCTGGCGTGAATCACGACAATCAATCTGGTTTTGGGCTGAATGGACGCTTCCACATCATCCGGATTTAAGGTGCCATCGGTTTGGCAGGGGACAACCGACAAGGTGACCCCGCGGGCTTCCATAGCACGCAGGGGCCGCATGACGGAGTTATGCTCCATGCCTGTTGTGATGCAATGGTCGCCGGGTTTCAGGAGTCCTTGAATGGCAATATTCAATCCTTCCGTTGCGTTTTTTGTAAAGGCGATGCGGAATGGGTCGTCGATGCCGAAAAGGTCCGCCGCCGCTTCCCTTGTGTCGTAAACGATGCGGGCAGCCTCGATGGACAGCCGGTGGGCGGACCGGCCGGGGCTTCCCCCCACTTCTTCCTGATAGCGGGTCATGGCCTGGAGAATGTCCGGCGGTTTAGGCCAGGTTGTGGCGGCATTATCAAAATAGAGGATATCCATAGGTGTTCCGATATATTAAAATTTATTATTATTTTCTAATCTTCGTGCCGACTTCTGTCAAATAGCTTAAAGCTATGATGAAAGCATTTGTATTCAAATAAGGAATGAAACATTCCGGCATACAACGGCGGCCATTTAATCCGAGGTTGCGAAAAAAGGTCAAGCGTGTAAAATAAAAACGGCAAGCTAAGGGAAAAGGGAGCCGGAAAATGGGAACTTTTATCCAGGTCGTTACAACGACAGACAGCCGGGAGGCGGCAGAGCGGATTGCCCGGTCTCTGGTACATCAGCATCTTGCGGCCTGCGTCCAGATCGACGGTCCCCTGACGAGCATTTACCATTGGCAGGGGCATGTAGAGGAGGCCGAAGAATGGCGTCTCACGGTCAAGAGCCGGACTGATTTATTTGAAGAGATCGTTTCAGCCATCCGGGAGATTCACGCCTATGACGTGCCTGAGATTGTCGCGACACAGATCGATCTTCTGGACAAGGCCTATCGGCAATGGCTGGAGGAAGAAACCCTGTCTGCCGGGAGGGACTTATGATCCTGGTCGGCGATGTAGGTGGGACAAAAACCCGCCTGGCGATTTTTTCCAGTGCCGAGGGTTTGTTAAAGGAGCCTCGGTTCCAGGCGGTTTTCCCGAGTGGGAAATACGACAGCCTCGAGAGCATGGTGCGGGAATTCATGTCCGGTACCGTTCAGACAGTGAAAGGCGCCGTTTTCGGGGTAGCCGGTCCGGTAGTCGATGGGAAAGCCCTGTTATCGAATCTGCCCTGGCACCTTGATGCAGAACATCTGCAGGAGACCTTGGGCCTCCCATCGGTGATGCTGGTGAACGATGTGCTGGCCATGGCGGCGGCGATCCGTCATCTGGGAGAAGGGGCGATCCTGACGCTTCAGGCGGGGCAGGCGGATTCGCACGGGAATGTGGCGGTGATTGCCCCGGGAACGGGGCTTGGCGAAGCCTTCCTTACCCGCGGCGGCGCTCGGTGGCGGGCTCATGCCACCGAAGGGGGGCACACGGACTTTGCACCCCGCAATGAGGAAGAACTGGCTCTCTGGAAATATGTCATCGCGGGAAGGCAACGGGTTTCTTGTGAGCGGGTTTGTTCGGGTCCGGGAATCGGTAGAATATATCGGTATTTACAAGGAGTTAGCAGGGAAGCGTTGTCGGCCGAGGACTTGACGACGCCGTCCGGCACGGTTGATTTTGTCCCCCGGATTGTGGAGGCCGCCACGCGGCGGGATGATCCCTGTCCACTCTGCATGAAAACCCTGCGTCTTTATGCGTCAATCCTTGGGGCCGAGGCGGGAAACCTCGCCCTGAAGGTCATGGCGACGGGTGGCGTATACCTGGGTGGCGGCATTCCACCACGGATTGTGCCATTTCTGCAGGAAGAGGGATTTCTCCAGTCCTTTAAGGAGAAGGGACGCATGTCCAAACTCATGGAGGACATGCCGGTCCATGTCATTCTGGATCCACGAGCCCCTCTTTCAGGCGCGGCCTGTCTGTATTGGGAAAAAGAAGACACATAAAGTGCTTTCTGGTCGAGACGATAGACGTTTATGTAACGTCATGATCAAGTTTTTCCAGCGACGGCTATAACGCAGTATTATCATCACGATGTCCGGGGAGTATTCAAGGAGTGACAATTTTCTTATGAAGATCATTTTTGCCACCGATGTTCACGGCTTTTTTGAAAGGGTGAAAATTCTTTTGGATGGAACCGCGGCGGACGTCTACGTCATTGCCGGGGATCTGATCGATATCCCCTTTTACACCATGACCACAGCCATGAACTATCACGAACTCCAAACCTTTTTCTACAGCCTCCGTCGAAAGATGGAGCGGGAGGATCTCTTCATCGAGGATTTTGTCGACAGCCTCCTGGATGCCTCGGAAACGACTGACGATGTCCGGGCGAAGGGTGAGAAGTACCAGGCGTACACCGACCGGGCGCGCCGGGTGATGCGCCAGAAATACCGGGTCCTGGAGAACATGATGTCCTTCAAACCGGGGGCAAAGGTGTACAGTCTTCCGGGGAACTATGACATGAACCTGAAGTTTACCGCCCTCCATAACCGGGACCTGCACCTGCACGCCTATGATATCGGCGGGCTGAAACTTGCCGGATACGGGGGGGCCGACCTCTGGACGCCGGGGGTGCCCGAGAAATACGTCATCCGTCACAACGCCGGGATCGGCGTCGATGTTGAAAAGAATGAGATGTACCAGTTCTTCAAGGCCAATGCACCGGATATCATCGCGGTCCACCAGCCCGCCCACGGCATCCGGGACCGGGTGACGACCTACGGGACCTCCGGTTCGCCGTCGCTGCGCGCCTATTGCGACTCCCATGATGTCCTGCTCTGCCTGTTTGGTCATGTCCACAACGAGTGGGGGCTTCAGGAGGCCCAGGGGACGGTTTATCTGAATCCTTCAATCTTCGGCGAAGTCACGGAGCTTTCCGGTCGGGTTGCCGAGGGGGGCTTCTTCTATGAGATCGAACTGGATGGGCGAACAGTCGAGCATATCAGTTACAAAAAGATCGTGGAAGAACGCATATACGATATTGCCGATTATGTCCGGGAGAAGGGCCAATGGCAGGAGCGGATTCTCGATCCGGAACGTTATGCGGCGCATAAGATGGGTAAAAACTATGACGCCCGGATAGAAAAGTACTCGCACATTCCGGAATTTGAACTGTACAATGAAATCAAGAATTTCTACCGTTCATTCCAGACGATAGAGACGGATGAGCGTCTGGAGCAATTGGAGGAGGTGGCGCTGCGGTTCGACGAGAAAATTCAGCAGGACATCGCCATGGACGTTATGGGAT
>ENA-UPTA01003295-UPTA01003295.1-activated-sludge-metagenome-genome-assembly--contig:-NODE-3295-length-15988-cov-23.622858_pt1 | contig 15988 bp, 20 predicted proteins | sample MGYA00238184_ERZ773361 | MGnify/ENA primary metagenome ERZ773361 (study PRJEB29100, sample SAMN05720205) | activated sludge metagenome | isolation source: anaerobic digester from wastewater...
GACCGGGTGTTGATCGGCTCCCGTGAAACCGAAAGCGGTTTGGCTGCCCGCGCAAGACTCGTGGAAATTTATTCCCACTGGATAAAACCTGAAAAAATCCTCACTTCCAATATCTGGAGCGCAGAGCTTTCCAAACTGGTAGCCAATGCTTTTCTGGCCCAAAGGGTGTCTTCCATTAATTCTATATCCGCCCTTTGCGAAAAAGCGGACGCGGACATATCCGAAGTGGCCAAAGCCGTGGGCACGGACAGCCGTATCGGCTCGAAATTTCTTCAAGCGGGCGTAGGTTTTGGTGGTTCCTGCTTCAAAAAAGACATTTTGAATTTGGTGTATCTTTGTCATTTTTACGGTTTACCCGAAGTCGCTGCTTATTGGGAAAGCGTCGTCAAGATGAACGACTATCAGCAAAGACGCTTTATTGCCAACATTCTCCGATCTATGTTCAATACTCTAGCCGGAAAAAAAGTCTGCGTGATGGGATTTTCCTTTAAGGCGGACACAGGCGACACGCGGGAAAGCCCAGCTCTTTACATCACGCGCATGCTTCTGGAAGAACATGCAGAAGTGGTCATTACCGATCCCAAGGCCCTGAAAAACGCCGCAGACGATTTAAAACGGGACAAGGGGAAAATTCAGTACAGAGAAGATCCATACGAGGCGGCTGCCGGTTGTCACGCACTGGTCATCCTGACGGACTGGAATGTATATAAGACACTGGATTATCAAAGAATTTATACATCGATGGTCAAGCCCGCATTCATTTTTGACGGACGCAATATTGTTGATCTGCAAAAATGTTTCGAGATTGGTTTTAATGTGTTTCCGGTTGGAAAACCGGCATGGACTCACTTTTAAATTCAACGGATAAAGTCGAAAGCGTTTTTGAAAAGACGAATATCCGTTTTGTCGGAAAACATCCGGACAGCGACAACATCAAATCGGGCGCTGATGCCGTGCAGCCTTTTTTCCTGAAGATACCACAGAGCCAATTGTGACATTTTTCTTTGTTTGGCAAGGCCCACCGCCTGCTCGGGATAGCCGAGCAAACCGGTTTTTCTGGTTTTGACCTCTACAAATACTAAGTCATTGCCGTTTTTGGCAACAATGTCGATTTCACCGATGGGACAACGATAATTCAATTGTGTAATTTCATAACCTTGTTTTTCCAGAAAAAGAGCCGCAATCTTTTCCCCTTCCTTGCCGGTGGCATTTTTTTGCATGTCCTTTTTTTCTTTCATTCCGGCCAAACCATGACCGTTTGCTGAAGATTCATCGTCCGAACATGAAACGAGCGGCGATGAATTTTACACATTCCGATTTCCTTCAGAATTTTACGGTGTTCAAGTGTGCCATATCCTTTATTTTGATGAAAATTGTACTGGGGAAACTGACGGTGATAGATGTCCATAATTCTGTCCCGCGAAACCTTGGCGATAATGGAGGCCGCAGCAACGGACACACTGAGCGAATCGCCCTTGATTAGAGCCTTTTGTGGTGTTGGTAAAGCCAGCGTGTGGAGACCGTCCACTAAAAGATAATCCGGCGCCAGGGAAAGTTCCATCACCGCTTCGCGCATGGCCTGAAGGGATGCCTGCAGGATATTGATTCGGTCAATAACATCTGCTTCCGCGACACCGATGCCGACGGCAAGAGCTTCCTCCGAGATGACTTTGTATAATTCATCCCTTTTGTGGGCGGTAAGTTTTTTGGAATCGTTGATTGCGGAATTTGAATACGCTTGAGGAAAGATGACCGCCGCGGCAACCACCGGACCTGCCAGCGGCCCGCGACCCGCTTCATCTACACCGGCAACGAACCGGTAGCCTTCGCCAAGCAAAAGCTTCTCGAATGTATCCATCGATAACGATTGATAGGAATCAGTTGTTGGCTGCTTCCTTGATCCTTGCTTTCTTGCCTCTGAGATTTCTCAGGTAATAAAGACGTGAACGACGCACCAGTCCCCTTGTCGTCACTTCAATACGGTCGATGATCGGCGAGTGCAGGGGAAAAGTTCTTTCCACACCGACACCGTAGGACACTTTGCGAACGGTAAAGTTGGCTCGGCTGTTGCCCCGGCGCTTGCGGATGACGACACCTTCAAAAGCTTGTATTCTTTGCTTCTGGCCTTCGATAATGCGCACATAAACTTTTACGGTATCGCCCGTTTTAAAGGGGGGAATATCCCCTCTCATTTGTTCCTTTTCAACCAATTCTAAAACATTCATTGTATATTTCCTCCCACAATAGCCTCTCTATTATTTTATATTGTATTCGTCACTCTATCCAAAATTATGGCCACCGCCGACCGCACGGACAAATGATTATAATTCTGAATTCCCCGGATGGGTTCAAGGTGATAATCCGCGCTTTTCAAAATGTTTTCGGCCAATCCCGAGCCTGTGCCAAAAATCAAAAGACAGGGAAAATCGCTTGCCTGCAGAATCTGTTTTAATTGCCGACAGGTTAATCCTTTGCCCTGTAAGTTGGCGCCCGTGGCGATTATACATGGCTTTTGGCCCTGGACGGCGGCAATATCCAAAAGCGTATCCTCCAAGCTGGGTTGTATGGAAACAATTTCAAAAGCTTCTTTTCTGCAGGGATTGAAAGTTGCGCCATAACCCTGCCGCCAGTGATCCATGATTTCTTCTGCCAGACGGCGCTGTTGCGCGATCGGGGTGATGACATAAAATTTCGCTACGCCGAACGTTTTTGCCGCACGGGCAATATCGTGCAAATCCATATTGACAACCGATGTGGCAACGACCTTACCTTCCCTGTTCAGTACCGGATAATGTAAAAGAGCGATATCAAGCATATACGCTTTCAGGACCTATTTATTCCTTAAAAAGGTTCGGACCCGGTAAAATCAGCGGATTCTTATCTTAAACCTTCCTGAAAATCAAGACTTTATATAAGACCGAGACGTATTTTTTCGAGGTTATTTTTATCTTCTTCGGTAAGCTCGACGTTTTCCAGCAGATCTGGCCTTCGAAGCCAGGTTCTTCGTATCGATTCCATTTTTTGCCAGCGTCCAATCTGTGCGTGATTTCCCGATACCAACACGTCCGGTACGCGCCATCCCCGGTAATCGGCAGGTCTTGTGTATTGAGGGTATTCCAGAAGTCCCTTTGAAAAAGATTCCGAAAGCGTGGAATCATCGTTTCCGAGTACGCCGGGAAGCAACCTGGAAACCGCGTCAATCACCACCAGGGCCGACAGCTCTCCTCCCGTCAGCACATAATCTCCGATGGAAATTTCCCTGTCCGATAAATGTATGCGGATTCTCTCATCCACGCCTTCATATCGGCCGCAAAGAAGAATGAGGTGCTCTTCCCGGGCCAGTTCGGCTGCTATTTGCTGAGAAAATTTCTCTCCCTGCGGTGTCATCAGCAACACCAGTGACCGAACATCCGTTTTCTTTAAAGCGGAAAGAGCCCTCTCCACCGGTTCCACCTTCATGACCATGCCGCAACCGCCACCATAAGGAGCATCATCTGTCATGCGATGCTTATCACATGCCCAATCCCGAATATCATGCAGGACGATTTCGATCAGGCCTTTTTCCTGTGCTTTTTTCAGAAGGCTAAAATTCAGAGGAGAATGGAGCATTTGCGGAAAAACAGACAAAACATCAAAGCGCATCAGGACAACAATCCTTCCATCGCCTTTAAAGTGATTTTACGTTCTTGGAGATCGATCTTTGCAATAGCATCTTCAATGGCAGGAATCAGAAATTCGCCTTCATCTCCGCGACAGACATAAACATCGTTGCTTTTGGTCTGGAATATGGATTCAATCTGACCAATACACCGGCCATCCTGCGAAAAAACTGGCAGGCCGATAATGTCCTGCCAGTAATATTCTCCTTCAGGTAATTTTTTGAGAAGATCTCGGGGGGCAAGCAACCTGAAACCCACAAGGGCTTGCGCTTTGTCCACATCCGTCACACCGCTCAATTCCAGAAACAAAAAACGTCCTGCCGCATTCATTTTCTGAATATCATGCCGGATTTTCCGGCCGGTTTTTGATTCCAGATAGACAAAATCCAGCCCGTCCAGAATTTCTTGATTTTCCAGAAAAGAATGAGCTTTCAGGCACCCTCGGAGACCCTTCGTTTTAACAATTTCCCCGATAACAAAAAGATCCATGGATCATTCGATAATTTCCAGAACCGCCCGCTTATGCTCTTTGGCGGACGTAGCGCTTAAAATAGTTCGGATGGCTTTTGCCGTTCTCCCCTGCTTCCCAATGACTTTGCCCAAATCTTCTTTCGCCACGCGCAGCTCAATAACAGCCGTTTGTTCGCCGATGACTTCTGTCACTTCCACCTGTTCGGGATGATCCACCAATGCCTGAGATATGTATTTAATCAGCTCTTTCATCGTCAGCACCTCCACTGGAATGGGTTTGCGCGCCCGGAAATTCATTTTCCATCTTCGCGCTTGATATATCAATCAGAGCAGTTTACTTGATGCTTGCTTCTATGCCTTTTGACTTCAGCAAATGAGAAACGGTCAGTGTCGGCTTTGCCCCTTTGGACAGCCAATCGCGGACGCGGTCTTCCTTCAGGGAAACTTCCGCGGGATTTTTCTTGGGATCGTAATTGCCCAATACTTCAAGAAATCTGCCGTCGCGGGGATATTCTTTATCTGCCGCGATAATCCGGTAAAAGGGTTTGCCTTTAGCACCCTTACGGGTCAATCGAATTTTAACTGCCATCTGGTTTTTATCCAAACCTCCTTCTAATAAAATGTAATTACATGGTTTTCTATCACAGTTTCTTTTGTTTTAAAAGGGAAAATTCCTCATAAACGACTTTATGCCGCCCTTTGTTTTTATTTTTTTCATGATTTTTCTAATTTCGATATAATTTTTCAACAACAGATTGACATCCTGCACGCTCGTGCCACTGCCGGCGGCGATTCTTTTCCGTCTCCGGCCGTCAATAATCAGATAATTATTGCGCTCTTTTTTTGTCATCGAATCAATGATGGCCGTAATTTTCACCAACTCCGTTTCATCCGGCTCCAGATCTTTTAAGGCCTTGATTTTATTCATTCCTGGAATCATCCCCATCATATCCTTCAAGGAGCCCATTTTTTTAATCTGGCTAAGCTGGTTGCGGAAATCTTCCAGCGTATAGTCGCTTTTTCGAAGGCTTTCCTGCATTTCCCGGGCGGCTTTCTCATCAATCGTTGCTTGAGCTTTTTCCACCAGTGAAAGAATGTCACCCATTCCAAGAATTCGGCTGGCCATTCTTTCCGGGTGGAATACCTCCAAAGCGTCAATTTTCTCACCCATTCCGATGAATTTAAGGGGCTTGCCCACGACCGACCTGAGAGAAAGGGCGGCGCCGCCTCTAGCGTCACCGTCCATTTTGGTCATAATGACGCCGTCGATGCCGATCATTTCATTGAATTTTGCACCGACATTTACCGCATCCTGACCGGTCATAGCGTCGGCCACGTAAAGAATTTCCGACGGATTCACCTTGTCCCTGATTTCGCGAAGCTCCTGCATCAGGAGATCATCAATATGCAGCCGACCAGCCGTATCAATGATGATCACCTCGTAGCCCTCTTTTCTGGCCTGTTCCACCGCCTCGACACAGATTTGCACGGGATCGCGGAGCGATCCGGCATGAAAAACCCCTGCTTTAATCTGTTTTCCCAGAACGGCCAGCTGATCCATCGCCGCGGGACGATAAACATCCGCCGATACCAGATAAACCCTTTTTTCGCGTGAAATCAGACGTGCCAGCTTGGCCGCCGTCGTTGTTTTGCCGCAGCCCTGCAATCCGACCAGCATGATAGGAGCGGGAATTTTTGCACCGAATTTCAAAGTAGAGCTTGTACTCCCCATCAGCTCCACCAGACGGTCATGAACAATCTTGACCACCTGTTGGCCGGGTGTAATGCTTTCCAGCACATCCTTGCCGATGGCGCGCTCGCGCACATCCTCCACAAAATCCTTCACCACCTTGAAATTCACATCCGCTTCCAGAAGCGCCATCCGAATCTCTTTTAAAGCGGCATTGACGCTTTCTTCGTTCAGGACACCGCGGCCTTTGAGCTTCTTAAAAATACCTTCCAGTTTTTCCGCTAAACTTTCAAACATATGCAAACCTTATTCTTACGATTTTTTATCTGCCCTGACGCCTGCGGCCCGGACGATGCACTTCGTATTGACTTTTTTTGATATTTTTTCTGCGGCGGCCTGAGCTCTGCCTTTTGTGTCAAATCCTGTGGCGACCACGCGGTACCAGATTCCCTTCTCCTTCAAATCCATTTTCACCAATTTGGAGGAATATCCCATTCCCGCAACCATCTTGTGAATTTGAACCGCCTTGGACTTGTCCTTTAAAGAAGAAACCTGAACCAGGAAAGATGAGGTTTCGGAGTGAAGATTACCGGCGATTTTCTCCTTGTGCTCCGCTGCAGGTTTCTCCGTTGTCGTCGGCTTTTTGGGTGAAATTTTCTCTGTTACTGCGGCAGGCTCTTCCTGTATCGGTTCCGGGGGTGGGAGTTTTTTCTCCGAATACACCTGAACCTCATCTTGTGGTTTCTTTTCTTCGGTCGGCAAAGCATTTTCAGGCATAGGCTTTTTGCTCGTCAGCGTATCGTGAAAAGACAAATCGATGTTCTTTTTTTTCGCCGGATTCTCTTTTTCCGCCGGAAGTTTTCCTGCGCCGGAGAGACTGGTCATTTGCAGAAAGGCGGTCAAAGCCCTCTGCGGGGCGGAAGCAATCCTTCCCGGATAGGTATCGATATTTCTTCCGACGATCACGCCCAAAACAAACGACGAACACAACAAAAAAGCCATGCCCGAGATCAGAATGAGCATTCCCGTTCTTCCCACTTTCCATTCAAATACTTTAACGTTTTCGGCTTTCAAGTTCTTTCCTCACATCTTATCCGGAGCCCTTACCCCCAGAATCGTAAGCGCATTGGCCAGGACAATGCGAACCGCTTCCACCAGAACCAGTCGAGCGGCGGAAAGAACCGCATCATCTGTTAACACCTTGTTTTTATTGTAGAAACTGTGAAACATTCCGGCAAGTTCGTTTAAATAAAAAGTCATCCGGTGAACTTCCAGTGTTCTTGCCGCACCTTCGAGCATCTCTGGATAACGGGCCAGCATTTTGATAAGCATTCTTTCTTCCGGTCCTGAAAGAAGCGAGGATTGAATTTTGGCCCAAACCGGCTCCTCCATTCCCTTTTCTCTAGCTGTTCGCAGAATGCTGCAAATGCGGGCATGAGCATACTGGACATAATACACCGGATTTTCATTGGACTGCTTTTTGGCGATTTCCAGATCGAAATCCAGATGACTGTCTGACCTGCGCATCAGAAAATGGTAACGTGCAGCGTCTTTTCCTACTTCATCCAAAACTTCACGCAGCGTGACGAATTCTCCGGCTCGCGTGGACATGGCCACCGGTTCGCCTGCCCGCAGCAAATTGACAAGCTGCACAAGAATAATTTTCAAATCGTCCTTGTCATGACCGAGAGCCTGCACGGCGGCCCAGAGACGGGGCATGTAACCGTGATGATCGGCTCCCCAGATGTCAATCAGCATATCAAAGCCGCGGAGAAATTTATGGCGATGATAGGCAATATCGGCGGCAAAATAGGTAGGTTCCCCGTTGTTACGGATGACGACGCGGTCCTTGTCATCACCAAAAGAAGTGGTTTTAAACCACAGCGTATCGCCCTCTCGGTATAAAAATCCCTGTTTTTCCAGCGATGACAAAAGATTGCCGACTTCGTTGTTTTTGTAAAGCTCCTTCTCGCTGAAATAACTATCGAAACTTACGCCGAAATCCCGCAAGTCCCCCTTGATCTCTTCCAGAATCACGCCTCCCGCGACCGCATTGAAACGCGAGATCGTTTCCTCTTCGTTTTCGGAAAGATAACGATTTCCCTCTGCGCGCAGAATATCTTCAGCAATATCTTTAATATAATCACCGCGATAGCAGTTCTCCGGAAAATCAATGGTTTCGCCCAGCAATTCCCGCAAGCGGTAAAAAACAGACTTTCCCAGATTGTTCATCTGATTGCCCGCATCGTTGATATAATATTCCCGGGAAACGGTATAACCGGCTGCCTGAAGCAGATTTGCCAGCACATCTCCCACCACCGCACCCCGCGCATGACCGATGTGCAGAGGCCCTGTGGGATTGGCGCTGACAAATTCCACCTGGACTTTTTTCCCCCGGCCCAGATCCGACCAACCGTACCGGTCCCTTTGTTCGAGAATCGTTTCCAGAACCTGACGCCACAAGCTGTCCCGGATGCGAAAATTCATAAAGCCGGGCCCGGCGATTTCGATCTTTTCCACAATGCCTTCAGTATCCGGAAAATGGTCATGAAGAAGCTGTGCAATTTTGCGGGGATTCTGTTTTGCCTGGGATGCCAGAACCATGGCGACATTGCACGCATAATCGCCATGTTCCGGATTTGCCGGCACCTCGATTTCAACATACGGAAGATTCATTTCCGGCAAAAGACCTTCATTCTGACAGGCAGTTAACGCATCTGCTATGAATTTTGCCAGTATATTCTTCATTTTGGAAATTCCTCTCTTTTTTTATTACGCAGGCTGACGGTTTACTTCCGGCTGCAAAGACAGACAAAAGTCCCGGAACGAAAACCCTTGCTACTGAAAATGAATAAGGTTGTCAACAGGAAATGATGGATGGCATTCAGAGTTCAATGCTCATAGCGGAAACCTGACAATTGCCCCACAAGCGATGAGAAATAATTCTGGAAAAGAAATAACATTCGGAGTATTAAAAAATGAAAAGGAGGAAGAACTATGCAAGTTTTAGGAGCAGTGTTGTTTTTTATCCTTATTTTGGGAATGGTGGCCGCTGTATTTGCCCGCTGGGCTTACCGCATGAATGCCGAAATCAATAAGATGAAGGAAATCAATGGCATGCAGATTAAGGCCATTATCAATATTCTGGATGAAGTACAAACCCAGCTCACCGGCATCAAGGAATCCTTACGAAATCTTTCCGAGACGATGAGTGACGACGGAAGATTTGACCATCATCCGGAAGCCCCAAATAAAGAGGATCAAATAAATAGTTCGAAAGATCAGGATGTTATAATTACCCGTCCGCCAAAATACCGCCGTTTTCTCCATTGAGCGGACATAAACCACAGGATCAGGCAATGATCCATTTCATAATTATTTTCCGGGGGGAGAAAATATGAGAAACTTTTTTCTATTGTTTTTTGTTTGTTATCTTTCTTTAAACACTGTTTATGCGGGAGAAGTTTACCTTTGTGTGGACAGACAAGGTGTAACAACCATTGCTGATGTGCCGCAAAAAGGCATGAAATGCAAAATGACCGAAGCCTATCGTCAGCCGACAGGCGAAGACCTGGCTCAAAGGGAAGAAGAAAAAAAGCAAAGCGCCATAGCAGAGAAAGCAAAAAAAGCACAAGAGGATTGTTATGAACAAGTGAGAAACAAGTATAAAGAAGCCATGAGTACTTATTGCACATCCAGAAAACTGCCCGCGGAATGTGTGCTTCCTGCGGATGATATGGCCAAGCTTGATAAATACATCCAAGAAGCCAATGATCGGTGCGCACAATTCCCTGTCAAATAATATTTTTGTTACTATTGATACATTTGGTTTGTATATAGGTTAACATGCATTCAATTTGACAAGTTTGATGGTGTTAGCCTATGAGTGATCATCTTAATGAATTCAAGAGTATAATTAAAATACTACAAGAGATACCCCATGTTTCTGCGCCCAACCGTTTAACCGAAAACGTGATGGAACGCATTAACGATGGTTTTGAACAACAAGGATTCTTGTGGATGATGAAACAGGCCATCAAGGGAACATCTACAATGTCATTCAGAAGAATAAACTTTGAAGAAACATCGGCACAGGCCACCGGTTTTTACTTCCTTCTGGCTGGTCTTTTTTTCTTCCTCATCGGTGCCACACTTTTAAACAGTCTCCTGTACATGCCCTATCTTTCTCATGCGGCAATATTTATTATTATTCAATCCTTGCTTGTTTTGATGGCTTCTTTCAGCCTGGTGGCTCCGGGAATGATGCTGATGGCAAATATTCCCCATGCCGATATCATTGCCAGACGAGCCATCATGATATTTACCGTTTTCATCATAGCCTGTGCCTTGCTTCTGAATGAAACGGTCAAAACCACCACAGGCGGTTTGGTGGCTGCCTCCTTTGCCGCCATCTCTGTCTTAATGGGGATAATCTTAATGAAATCAATTAAAAATAAGCAAAGCGCCAGTGGCGTCAACAATACATTAACCGGGGAATTGCATCATGTGTAATCAAACCAAAGGCTTTACATTAATCGAAATTATCGCAGTCCTTGTTATCCTGGCCATTTTATCGGCCGTTGCTTATTCCAGGATAATTTCAACTGGCCCGGTCAACAACCAGGTCGCCGCTGAAACGCTGAAGAATCACATCCGGTATGTCCAACTCAAAGCAATGAACTCAGATGCGGACGCCGCATCCGGTTGCAAATCATCTCACGGCCTCAAAATCTTGGCCAACAGTTATTTTATGTTCAAAGATTGTAATGATACCATTAAGGTTGTTTTGCCCGGCGCAAATTCAAATGAAGTATCGATGGGAGGCTCTCTTTCCTTATCCCCGGCAAATACAAATATCACCTTTGACAGATACGGTCGTCCCTGTTCGGATTTATACGGCAGTACTTTATACGATGCCAACAAAGTGATTACACTTGGGACTGAAACCATCACCATAACGAAAAACACGGGGTTTGTGCCATGACAAAACTGGTTAAAAATTTTAAAAACAAAAATGGATTCACGCTGTTGGAAGTAATCGCCACGATAACGGTGGCGGCGCTTTTGGGCACTTTTCTCATTGCTTTCATGGGATCGGCGGTTTCCAAAAGCGCCGATCCCATAAGGCAGATTCGCGATTTGAACGTCAGCCAGCAAAACATAGAGCAATATTCAGCGCTTTATGCAGCCTATCTGGCCGCGACCACGCCAGACTGGACAGCCTTTAAAGCGCAGATTGGCTGCGAAAACCCAACAAGTCTTCCTGACTGTCCCAACAGCGCAAATTGCTGCAAAATTCCCAGCGGCGGCTCAATTTACAACGCAAACTATGAAACCGTTCAAGTGACAAGTACGCAAAACAATCAGAGAATCGTCACTTACTTTATGGAATAAAAAAAAGGAAAAGAAAATGAAAATTGCCATCAGACAAAAAGGATTTACGCTTATCGAACTAATCGCGGTTCTGGTGATCGCCGGCATTCTTTCGGCCATTGCCGGAATGGGCATCGTGGCGTTTACGCAAGGTTATCTTTTTACCAAAGACAATGCGGTTGTCAGCGCGGACACGCAACTGGCGATGGACAGAATAAGTCGCGAACTTCTGGAATGTTACAATTGCGCGGGAACCAGCGGCGCCGCCGTGACCATTCCTTTTAACAACCCCATTGGAACAGACAGGTGCATTAAAAGAAACTCCGCCAACAACACTTTATTGATCGGTGAAGACATTTCATGTAACGATGCGAATCTCGACATCATTATGGACAACGTCAGTAATTTCAGCATGACATACAATGACGATAAAAGCATCACGGTGACAATTACATCATCCAAACAACCGGGTGGCGTGAACGTTCCTTCTTTTACAACAAGAATTTATCCAAGAAACAGCGGCGCTTAAAAAACAACAACCGATTGAGGAGGGAAACATGCAAAGCTCATCCAGAAAAACATCAGTCAAAATTATGCTTGACAGCAGACTGTTGCGGATACCGCGTCATAATCAAAAAGGCGGTTTATTAATCGGGTTAATCATCATTATGGTCATCGCCAGCCTACTGGGTGCGGGTATGGTTTATATTATCTCCAATACCAGTCTGAATTCCATTTCCAGCAATTTTTCCAAGCGCGCCTACTATAATGCTGAATCTGGCATCCGCTATTTGATTGCGCTTTACCGCAACGCGGATAGTCCAGACGACGGCAGACTGGCTTTGCAAGGTTATCAAAACAGCACAACCGTCAATATGCCTTCCGGCGGGTCAGTTGTCCTACAGGTTAATGGATTAACGGGTACTTATACCTCGGCGACGGCTAATTATGCAAGCCATAGCGGCAGCTCGCTGACTTTGACCGTCACCAGCGGGACGTTTCCAACAACAATAGGTTTTTTCAAAAAAGATGGTGCAGAGACTATCTATCGTTACACAGGCTCATCTCTTTCAGGCAGCACGTTAACTTTAACAGGTGTATCTCCAAGCATAACAACCTCAGGCGGCGCCTTCACTACGGTTGAAAAGGCAACAATAATCGCCAAGGGGAAATTTGGCGGGGGTATTTGGAGCCGCCAAGTCACCTATGAATGGCCGCTCAGCGGTTCCAAATACGGCATTGCGGCGGATGCCCCTCCGCATATCGTTGACAACAGTGACGTGCGGAAATTTAATCCCAGTCTTTTCAATGAGATTGGGGCCTCAGCGATTGCGAGTATGGTATCTTTTTTTACAACTATTTTTGGGGGGCCTCCCGTTTCAGCCACTCAAGTGCTGCAATGGTGGTTTACCGCGGATAAATCAATTCTTCCTGATGAGGGTGCACTGTATCCCTCTTCGGGCTGCGGTCTTCTTGCCGAAAGTTTAGGGTCTTATGTGTATGATGAGTCGGAAAGCGCCATCAGGGCTAGCGCACTTACAGGGACATACGGCGGCGGCTTCTTTTTGCCTTACAATTATAATTTTGAGCAGGAATGGTTAAGGCAGCACAATAAAATCAGTTATGACGCGCAGACAAAAATTAAAGTGGATGACGGTATTTTTGCCGATCGTTATCTGGTGGGTCTTTCCGTCCGGGCTGACAGCCATTGTTGGGAAGGTTGGGATTTAGTGAATATTCCGCATTACGGCATTTCCTTCGCGAAGGGTCATAATTATAAATTCAAACTCCCGACCAATGACGATATTTATATCGTTTTCTGGAGAAAATTCAGCGAATCAGACTACAAGCTGCTTGCCTACAAAAAAATTGCATCAGGGGAAGGTATCGGCCAGACAGTCTTCTTTGAAGATGACATGGAATATGCTGGCGGTGAGACGCCTACGGCCTGGGAAGTTAAATCAATCGATGGATCTGCATCCGACGCCTGGACGATGACATCTGCCAGTTCATCCAGCCCCAGCCATTCATATAAGGGGGAACCCTATTATAAAGATCCTGGAAAAATTGTCCTCGACAAACACTACGCTACGGGTCTGGGCTTAACATCTCTAAACCCTAGCTACGCAGAGATTTTTATGTGTACATCTTCCAATGTATGTACTTCAGTTGAAAAATGGGATAATGAAATCACACTTGAGAAAGCAGAGATAACTATCCCCAACAATTTTAAGCCAAGCACCGGTACATACCTTAAATTTGTTTTATACAAAGGAGGGATACCCGAGGTGTCTTGGTGGATTAATGCGGTTCATATTTATGGTGTATTTTCCGATTATATGAATGACTATGCGCAATGGCCGACTCACTCCTATTGGACGGCCGAGGATGGTTGGATGCACGGCTATAGGGGTGCGAATAACAGTTATGCAACTTTAATTTCTACTCCGTTTAACATTCCTGCAACCGTTGTTGATAAAAGAAATGAATCTTTGATCTCTCCGGCATTCAACACGACAGGAGCAGGCATTACGGACTCTTCAGAAATTCAACTTACATTCAAGCATAAACTGCAAATTTATGATGGCTATGCAATCATTGATGCTTGTCAGGGGAATAACTGCAGCAATCTTGCCAGCACGGATTGGGTAAAAATCCATGAATATACGAGTGATATAAACGACTGGGCAACAGCTAGGGACAACACTAACAATACCGGCAACCCTTATATCAGCCTGCCCAGTGCTTATGTGAACAAAACCAATGTGCGCATCAGATTCCGCTTGAAAACCAGCAGGGTGGACAAGTTCCCGGTCTGGTATATTGATGATGTCAAAGTGGCCACTCCGAATAAACTTGTGGACTGGGCTACGCTGGGCGTCCGCGTGAGAGAGAAGCTTTCTCCCCGCTCCAACGAATTTGAGGTGTTCTACGGGCATCCGGGCGCGTGGAACAACGGTACCGGACCCAATACGATACCGTATGACGTAAACAGGGGGCCCTGCCCCCGTGATCAGAATTGCTGGCTGCCTGTCTCGCCTTTCAATAGCATTACCAGCGCGAAAGACAAGTTGACTCTCGTTTCATCCAATCCGTCTGATGCGAATGCCACCGCCAATCCCTGGTACTGGTGGTATGACAACGATGGAAATTATAAAGATACGGTAGACGACGGCATTACGAATTATTCTACAAAACAGAAGGGGTCATTCCCAACGACTTCTGCACGAAAGGCTGATGCTGACGGCTGCGTATATACTTTAACAACAACAGGCGGCGCTGAAACAAGCGCCGTGATTAAAACGTCGGGAACTAACTGCCTGACAACAGAATATTACAGTAATTACTTGAGCAGCGCAAACAGCCCTGAAGAGTTTGGCCTGCATGTTTACAGTGATATAACCGGTGCAACAGGATTAACCGGCAGGGTATGGTTTGACGATACCAATATTCTCATTACAGACGGGTCGTCTCAATATAGATCCGGTGTTCAATATTAATCCAAAGCATGCAATTTCCCTTCACGGCTGCGCCTAATATCCCGGTCGTGAAGGGGAAATCAGGAAAATCAAGAGCTACAAACTTTTGAAACGTTTACCGCAGACGGGGCATTTTCCTCCGGGCGGCAGGTCGGTTTTCCGGAATTCAACGGTGCAGCCACTGCAGGTGATGAACGGGGATTCTTCAATAATCCGTTTTGGGGCTTTTCCCGATGCGGAAGCCAGCTCTTTTGCTCTGGCGGCTTTTTGCGCCAGTTCCTCGCGAATTTCCGGTGTCATCCATGATTTCAGAGTATTCAGGCGATGTTCCGCCATGGTTCTGGTCGGAATGCGGATGTCGTTTTCATGGTATTCGCCCTGATCGTCTTTCCATTCCATGTGGAGACGAAAAGATTCTCGGACCGCCTTCTTGGGAAAAAGAAACGCAAAGGGCCCCAGTAAAAAGAATTTCATGGCGCTGTATCTTTTCTGAACGGTAGAATCGTCAATCAGGGAAACATTCAGCAAACCGTCCAGGGGAATGCGGCCGAGCTCTTTTTCGCCGTCATGCAGAAGAATGGCGTCACTGCCTGGCAGGCAGGCAATGATCCGGTCCGCGGGAAGTGAATCCAGAAGTTCCTGCAATTGTGAGATTTCAGGCATCTTATCCCTCATCAGCGCTGTCCATCAACTGCTTGAGCTGTTTCAGTCCGCGGTAAATGCGCATTTTGATGGCGCCTGTTGAATCTCCGGTAATGGCCGCGACTTCTTCGAAAGTGAGATCCTGGTGGTACTTCAGGATGATGGCTTCCCGCAAATCCACGGACAGTTGCGCCATGGTCTTCTCCAATTTTCTCAGGCTCTCCTCGGCAACTGTCTCCCCTGCGCCGTTTTCATTTCTCCGGGACTGCGGATCGGACAGAAGGCGATTTTCCTTTTGATGCTCATGATCCCTCGCCCTTTTGGCCAGGTGGTTGCGGATGAGATTGATGCCGATGGTGTAAAGCCAGGTGAAATATTTTTTCGTCTGATCAAACCGGCAGAGATTCTGATAGGCCCTGATAAAGGTTTCCTGAGTCAGATCTTCGGCGTCGGAATAGCTGCCGGTCATCCTGTATGCCAGGTTGAAAAGCGGGCCTTTATAGGTGTCAATCAACAGGGCGTATGCTTGTTTGTCTCCCTTCAGCACCCTTGCAACAATTTCCGCGTCTGTCGTTTGATCCATTAAACTCCGGAGTTATGCAATATGATGGCTGATACTAGGAAGTGAAGAAGCTGTTATTTAAATGGCTGAATCGCCGTGGGAAGCGGGGGTG
>ENA-UPTA01003296-UPTA01003296.1-activated-sludge-metagenome-genome-assembly--contig:-NODE-3296-length-15988-cov-9.031256_pt1 | contig 15988 bp, 12 predicted proteins | sample MGYA00238184_ERZ773361 | MGnify/ENA primary metagenome ERZ773361 (study PRJEB29100, sample SAMN05720205) | activated sludge metagenome | isolation source: anaerobic digester from wastewater...
CAAAAGAAGCGGCAGTGAATGCAAAAATAAGGAAAAATGACGGGATACTGACGGGTCTTGTCTGCGGAACAACAGTTGGCGGAATGGATAGAAGCGAGCTGTTTTACCGGGAGTTTTCAAACGATCTTCAAAACGGCGGAGATATTAATGATGTTATCTGCCATGATTGCGGCGATACAGCACAGAAAGTCTCTGTTCTTATAAATGCGACAGATTTTGTTACAACAATAAGTACCGCCTGTTCATCTTCCGCCAATTCTTTCATTACGGCGGCAAGACTTCTTCAGCATGGAGAGGTTGAAAGGGTTGTGGCAGGAGGGAGTGACGCTCTCACATACTTTACTGTCAACGGATTCAATTCATTGAGAATTCATGATACACAGCCATGCAGACCGCTTGATGCATCAAGAAAGGGGTTGAATCTTGGTGAAGGGGCGGCATTTGCAGTTTTAGAAACAGAGGAAACCATAAAAAAAACAGGAAACATCCCGATTTGCGAACTTGCCGGATGGAGTAACTGTGCAGAAGCGTATCATCAAACCGCTTCAAGTCCTGAAGGCAACGGTGCCTATGCGGCTATGACCGGTGCATTGAAAAAAGCAGGATTAAACCCGGAAGATGTTGATTATATTAATCTTCATGGTACAGGCACTGATAACAACGATGCGTCTGAAAGTGCAGCGGTTGTCAGGGTTTTTAAAGAAAAAATGCCAATGCTGAGCTCTACAAAAACACTGACAGGCCATACACTTGGCGCTTCAGGCGGTATTGAAGCTGTTATCTCAATTCTTTCAATTAAAGAGAATATGGTTCCCGGTGATAAAATGTTCAGGACTCCGATAGAAGTAACAGGGATCAAACCGCTTCCTTCAACTCTAACAGACAATCCCGTAAAACATATTATGAGCAATTCCTTCGGATTCGGTGGCAATAACAGTTGTTTGATTTTTACAAGGTGTTAAAATGCCGGCATATATAAGATCAACAGGAATTCTTATTCCGCATAAAAATGAAGACGGGACAACATTCAGATGTCAGAAGCCGGAAATAAAGGAGTTTATAGATCCGAAAGAATCAAGAAGGTTCAGCGGAATAATTAAGAATGGGGTGTTTGCCGGAATGACAGCTTTGAAAAACGGGGGAATCAGGAAACCTGATGCCATTATAACCGGAACAGGGCTCGGATGTCTGTCAGACACAATAAAATTTATTTCTTCAATAAAGCAGGGTGGCGAAGAGAATCTCAATCCCGCACCTTTTATCTATTCTACCCATAACACTGTCGGGGGAACAATTTCGATTCTTACCGGGTGCACTGGATATAATTCAACTTTTGTCCATAGAGGCATCTCTTTTGAATCGGCTCTTTTTGAATCGTTTCTTATAAGTTGTGAAGAGCCGGAACTTAATATTCTATGCGGCGGAGTTGACGAGCTTACTAATGAATATCTTGTGATAGCCGAAAGGATCGGTCTCCACAGAGAAAATTCGATTCCCGGTGAAGGGGCTGGATTTGTTGTTCTTTCAGGTGAAAAAGAGGGATCTGTTGCAGAAGTTTCAGATATTAAGACCGTCCCTGTCATAGACAAAATACAAACAGTTAAATATTTCAGAGAGTTCATTGAGAAAAACAGCATAGATCCCGCAAAAACAGTCATCTTCACTCCCTTTAACGGTGACAGCGAATGCGACAACTGGAAAAAAGATGTTTTGAAGAGTTACAAATGGATCAATATTGTAAACCCGAAGGAAACAACAGGTGAATTTATGACGGCAGGAGCATTGTCAACAGTTATGGCGGTTGATCTGATAATAAAGGACCCTCAAATAAAACAAGTACTTGTCTGGAACAGTTTTCTTAATATGGAAAATGCATTTATTTTTATAAAAAATGGTTCTATTTAGCTTAATCATCATAATATCTATTGCATTTATTGGCTGGGCATCTTTCAGCATAAGTTCGGGTGTTTTTCTGAAAGCTGTGTGCAGGAACAGAAAGTCGGGAAAAGGTCTCCTTCTGACATTTGACGATGGTCCAGATCCTGTTAACACGCCGTTAGTGCTTGAAATACTTGATAAAAAAGGAGTAAAAGCCCTTTTTTTCATAAATGGATCGAAAGCTTTGGAAAATCCCGAATTACTGAAAACTATTTTTTTAAAAGGTCATTTGATCGGCAATCACACATACTGTCACTCGAATTTTTTCCCTTTCTACTCAAGAAAAAGAATGATTTCTGAGCTTAAAAAGACTTCAGATATAATTGAAAATATAACAGGAAAAAGAACACTGTATTTCAGACCTCCCTTCGGTGTTACAAACCCTTCAATAGCTTATGCAGCAAGGGAACTCGGTTTAATAACTGTCGGCTGGTCGGTAAGATCGTTTGATACTTTTTTTAAAGAAAAGGAAAAAATATTGTCATCTGTCATGAAAAAAGTAAAAGGAGGGGACATTGTTCTTTTTCATGATACGGTTAAAGGAACGGTTGAAATGCTTGATGAATTCATTGTCAACTGTCAAAAGGAAGGTTTTGAATTGACGGTTCCTGAAAAGTTTTTTCTGGAGGATTGATTGAAGGAAATATTATTTATAGCTTTAACGCTGTTCTTTATGCTGTCTTTTGCACAAACAGTAAATACAGAAAATGTAAAAAGTGACGACAGTGCGGCTTTTACAGAACTTGCCTCGTCTTCAAATGTTGCAAAATGGCGAAATACTGTTGCATCAAATGCATCCAGCATTGTTTCAATAAAAAGTTCTTTCAAGCAAGTGAAAACACTGTCATTCCTTTCACAGAAAGTGACTTCAGGCGGCAGATTCTTTTTTGAAAAGAGTGAGAATGGCAACAAGTTGAAATGGGAATATACAACTCCGTTCTTCTACACGATTGTAATAAATGGAAACAATATAACCATGAAAGACGGGCAGAAAATATCAAGCTTTGATATGAGCACCAGCAGGGTTTTCCAGGAGATAAACGAAATAATGGTTGCTTCTTTGAATGGAACCATATTATCAGACGAAGGAAATTTTATTTTTGATATAAAGGAAAAAGGGAGGGAACTGACTATTTCCATGACACCAGTGAAAGGAACATCCTTGTCAGAATATTTCAGAAATATCAACATGATAATGGATAAATCGGATTTTACTGTGAGCATGCTTACAATGGTCGAGATAACAGGTGACTCAACAAAACTTCTTTTCATTGACAAAAAGTTGAACGGTAAAATAGATGAATCGGAATTTTCTGTTAAATAAACTCACGGCATTATTGCTTCTGTTGATGCTTTTTACATCCTGCGTGACTCTTCCATGCCGTAATTGTTTTGTGGAAGGCAAGACGGTTCTGAATTTATCACAGGTCCCTTTTTCAGATACAACTTCTGCTTTGTACAGAGTTTCCATAAATCTGTATTCGATGTATTTTTCAGGACTTCTTGCGGTTAAGAAACTTGAAAAAGATCATTTCAGAATGTCGCTGATCTCAGAAACCGGTTTTAAGCTTTTTGATATGGAGATCAAAAACGGAATTGCTGAAATGCAGAATGTTTTCGCTGAACTTGACAGGTCTGAAGTGAAAAAGACATTCAGAGAAGACTTTACAACGATGGTTCTAAGCGGGATTGAGCATAGTGACTGTAACGGATATCTATTCGAGGATAGTGAAGATTTTCTTTATGAATGTGCTGTAAGTGAAAAACTGTCCAGCAATTTTCTGATCGAAAAGAAAGGGGGCCTGTTAAAAAAAGTATGGAAAGCCGAAGATATTGATGAACCGGTTTTTGAAATAAATTACGGCTACAATGAATCAGGTTCAGTCACTCCTGCATTTATAACGATCGTTCATTTTAATGTTAAGCTCAGAATTGAACTGTCACTTTTGGAAAAGAACAATGTTCAGAAATGATCTTTTTATCCATTCGGAATTTGAAAGAATAGAGGACGGATTCAGAACCACGGTCTTTTTTAATTGGGAACATCCTGTTTTTAATGGGCATTTTCCTGAAAAGCCAGTCGTTCCGGGTGTTCTTCTGATGCAGATGGTGAAAGAGTGTTTTGAATCATTCCTTTCAATTTCTACCGTAATTGCCAGTGCCGATCTGAAATTTACAAGCCCTGTTACACCTCAGACCGCACCTGAGTTAAAACTTGAAGTGACTTTTGTTAATGATGACAATAAATATAAAGTGAAATCAAATGGATATGATGGAGAAACCAAGTTCTTTAAAATAAATATAGAACTGGTACAAGGAGGTTTGTAATGAAAAAGTGTCTGGTATTGCTGATGATGTTGTCAGCCGGATTTTTTTCCTGTTCGTCAAATGCTTCAACGGGCAGTGATTCTGATAACTTCGTAAGTGATAAGGATCCATTATCCGAAAACGAAAATAGTGATAATGAGACAGATGACAAGAGCGGTCATGTAAATGACGATGTTGTCTTAGATGATGACAGTTCTTCAGTAAGTGATAACGAATCGGATGATGAAGACACTCAAGATCACATTTGCGATCCCAATCCATGTGAAACGGAAAAGAATATTGCTGAGAACAGAACAAGATGCATGCCTGCCGATGAAGGCAGAAGTTATACCTGTGAATGTGATGTGAGTTATCATTCTTCGGAAGGACTCTGCTGTCAGCCGTATTCAAATAATGTTGAAGGAGAATGTGTCTGCAACACTTATTATGTTACTCCTGACTACGATGAAGAACAGTGCGTTCCTGAATGCTCTGAAAACACAATAGAAGGGCTTAACGGATACTGTCCTGAAGGTGAAATATGTCAACAGGGAATTTGTATCACTGACCGTTGTTACGGATACGAGTGCCCTGAAAACAGCACTTGTTCAACTAAAAATGATGCTCCTTTCTGTCAGTGTGACACAGATCTGCAAATGAGTGACGGAAAGTGCTGTCCTCTAAATTCGACAAACATATCGGGTTCTTGCGAATGCAATCAGGGGTTTGAGTCCAAAAATGACAAATGCGAACCGCTTGCTTCAAACAAATGTGTTCCCAATCCATGTGAAGGGAGCGGCAATCCTCTTCATAAAAATGTTTGTGTTCTTGACGGTTCTATTGAAGGATATCGCTGTGATTGCAATGAGAATTATGTTGCTGACGAAGATGGATGCATTCTTGTTGAGTTTGATTTCTGCCCGGAAGGGCTGCAGTGCCTTAGCGGTTATTGTGTCCCCTTCGATCTTTCGAATGAGCAGTGTATTGAAGATGATGACTGCCGTGAATTCCCTGGTGCAACGACTGTCTGTTCATCGCCTCATGCGGCAGGTGGGATCTGTATAGGATGTGCTGTAGCAAGCGACTGCCCCGGGAATACACAGTGTTATGAAACATACGGAACTTGTGCGCTGATGTGCGATGATGATACCGATTGCCCTTACGGAAAATGTTACGGAACAGGTTACTGCGGACAGAAAAAATGTTACAGCAATGAGGATTGTTTCGGAGGAACTCTCTGTATAGATTCTGACGGATCGGGTGAAGGTATGTGTCAAAGGATCCCGTGCAAAGAGACCCTGTGCTCAAAAACAAACCCGGGCGGAAGCTGTGAAGATGCCGGGGCATCCTGTATTGCAGGCGAATGCATAAACTCATGCGATCCGAACCCTTGTAAAGAAATCAACAGAGGTACCTGTGAGATAAAACTCGGTGTTCCTACTTGTATGTGTGATGACGGAACTCAGGAAATAAATGGAAAGTGCGAACCGGTTTCTGTAACAAAATGTCCGGATGGTTTCACTTGTGCTTCCGGTGTTTGTGCAGATAAGAGCGATCCCGGCTTTGTCTGTGCTGAAAGCGGAGATTGTGAAGATGCAGACCTTGTATGTTCTCCGGTTCTTCCTTCCGGCGTATGTTCGGGCTGCACATATCCTTCTGAATGTCCTCACGGCGGAGCTGAAACTTCTGACTGTGTGAGCGGTTACTGTCTTAAAACATGTTTTATTGATACTGATTGCAACGACGGTATGAAATGCCTGGGTTCAGGTTATTGCGGAAAGCAGGATTGTGTCAAACCCTCTGACTGCCCTTCAGAATACACTTGTTCAAGTAGTGGAAGATGTTCAAGAATTCCATGTAGTTAACAAAAAAATAACAAAAAAATAATAATAAAATTCCTCAGTTGTTACTAAATTTACCGATAAGCAATGTGCTTTGGTTTTTAGGAGGGATTTTCCTATGAACAAATTATTCAACTGTGAGTGTTGCGGAGGCGGAAATTTAAACCACCTTAGAAAGGAAATTTATGAACATAATGGCGGAAGCTACAATCGTGCGATTTCTTTCAACGGACATAAAAGATTTTTTAAATGCAGCGAGTGCGGTAAAATCTGGTGGACAGATCCGATAAGCGAATTTATGCATTTTGTTTCTGAGAATGTTGCGGCTGGAAAGATAATTGCGATAAATAACGAAAAATCAATCAACAGGGCTCTCAAAACAGGATAAAAAAAGAAGGCGCCTAAAAAAAGGCGCCTCATATCTGGGGTGGGAGGGGAATGTGGATAAATCCACAAAAGAATGTTACTTGAAAAAAGGTATCCGTCAAGCAAAATTAATCAAAAAATAATCTATTGTAATCATTAATATTATCAGAATAAAAAAAATGATTGTGAAAATATTTGACACCATGCTCATGATATGTATATTACCTCTCGCTGATGTTCGTTGGCTCTGTGATCTTTATTAAGGTTCCTCGTTAGCTCAGTCGGTAGAGCGGGTGGCTGTTAACCACTAGGTCGGCAGTTCAAGTCTGTCACGAGGAGCCATTTTTTTTTGATTTTTCTGAGGTCAGCTTACTGAACTGTAAAAAGAACGCCTTCGTCACACCAGAAAGTGATAAAATTAAGAACATCTATATTCTTGAACTTTTTTTGAATTTCAGAAATTGAAACGGAATTCTTTTTGCGTATGAAGGAAAAAATACTGCCTTCTTCATCAGTAATAGTCTTTGTGAAAACACTGCCATCAAGACGGTAAACTAGACCATACATGCTTTCCTTGTCAACATCGCCGGAATATTTCTTTAAATCGATGTAGCCGGTTTCGATAATATCTTCAATGTCGTATGAGAATTTGTCAAAAAAGGCAGAACAGTTGATCCCTATCAAAGTTTTGTTATCAATGGCTTCTATCTGATAAGGATAAGTTATAATATCCTCCTCAAGTGTCATTAAGGATGTGGTGTAAAAATAATTGTGTTTGAGAATATCTGAAGCGACCGGCCACAGCTTCTTTTTTTGGAACCGGTCGAAAAGATAGGAGAAAAACTCATTTATATATTCAAAAAGCTGATCGTAATTAATATCATCAGGGTCCATTGAATTCATGTCAACAGGTTGCTTTTTTATCCACTTGTTCCAACGGGTTATGATCTCATGGCATGGCATTTCCAGTCCTTTTGCAAGCATAGTTATGATAGATACCATTCTGCCTTTGTTGTAAAGGACATCTATTCCTTCAGCCATTTCACTGATCTTCTCAAATTCTCTTTTATTGAATTGCGGATTGTCAAGAGCTCTGTATGGATACGAGTGTTCTACGGTATAATTATATTCTCTCATTCTGTTGAACATTCTTGTCCCAGGATACATTGATAACCTGAAAACATTTAAAGAAACAGGCCAGAGATTGAATGCGTTTTCAAGATCGTTAAGAAAGTCATCAAATGTCATTTTCGGAAGTCCGGCGATTATATCTATGCCGAAAGGAAGATTGGGAAAGTTTGCCATATACCTGATGATGTTAAGTGCATTTTCAACATTAAGAGAAGTCATCAGGTTTTCATGAACTTTCTGATTTACGGTTTGCAATCCGATGTTAATAAACACATTCATTTCAGCCAGAGATTCTATGTCCTCTCTCGTGAGAAGGTCCGGTCTTGCCTGAATCTCAACAGATGCATGAGGCAGATGAAATTTAAGCATATCAAGTATTTTGACAAAATGCTGATGACTTAAGTTGAAGATCGGGCATCCTATCACTATCTGAGAAACATTTCTGGATACAAAATAGCGCAATTCTTTTTCAAGATAAGCAAAACTGTGATATCTCAAATTGCCTGCCTTGGAAAATTCAACACAGAAATCGCATTTAAAACTACAGCCCCTTGCGACTTCCCAGTAAACGACTGTGTGCTCATCAACTTCGATCATCTCCTTCAGATATGGGGACGGAATAAGATCAAGATCACTGATCACCTTGTTTTCACCGAAGACGAAGGTTTTCTTCACCCGGTCTTTGAATATTATACCGCTTGCAGAGCTGATATCTCTGTTTTCTTTCTTAAGTGATGCCATCTCATACAGAGCGAGTTCCGGTTCATCCTGAATTATAAAATCAAAATCTTTCTTGAGGTATTCTTCCGGATGCGAGAATGTGTCGTGTCCCCACAAACCTTTGATCGCAGGTAATGTTCTGCAGCTTTCAGCGAGTTTTAAAATGTAAGCTGAATTCCAGTAAAGAACACTGAAAAGAATAATGTCGGCATTTTTATTTTTCAAAAGGTTGGCGGTAGTTGCCATGTCGTCGGTCATATAAATGTTTATGATCTCAGTTTCAATGTCACTGACGGCTCTTTCGTCAATAAAAGCTTTTAATGTAAAAAGATGGTACTCTGTGTTTCTGCTTATTCTTGAACGGTTTACATTGACGATTGCAACTTTCATGTGAGAACCTCAAAAGGAATAAAGAAGGTGATCAAGAGCAGATCTAATTAAGTGAGCTGAGATAACTTGCTATAGCTCTAAACTCTCTCATTGCAAGTGCGTATTCAACCTTGTCTCCTTCATTTTTAAGAACCTCTTCGATTATTGGCACAAAACCTTTGTCTTCAGTTTTAAGAAGAGCGATTGAAAGAGCTTCACGGACATATGGCTCAACATGTGTGAAAACAGGTTTGAGCTGGTCTTTATAATGTTTTATTTCACCCGAATACCCGATCATGTAAACGGCTTTTTCAACAACAGCGGGATCTTTGTCTTTAAGCTTTTCAACATAACATTTAACATCTTTACCGCATTCCTGTGATGCTTTTGCCCTTGACACAAAACGTTTGAACATTTCAACGGTCTTATTTGTTGAATCGTAGTTTACATCAAGTCTTGCCTGGGTTTTGATCTTTTTATCAAGGTCATCAGCTTTGAGTTCCTGACCTTTTGTTTCTTTGAGAATCTGTTCTTTTGTTTTTTTCTCTACACCGGCAACATATTTTTCACCTTCGCTGATAATAACTTCAGCACTTTTTATAAAATCAGATGCCATTTCAGGTTCAGATATCATTCTGGTCAATGCATCAGCACCCCATACTATCGATTCATAAAAAAGTATCTTTTCATTCATCTCGTTATATTCAGAGATAGGTTTCTGTTTTGCAAGCTCAAGAAGATATGGAATTGACTTCGGGTCACCAAGTATTGCAAGAGCTTCCGCGCCTTTCATAGTAATAGATATTTCCTGACCTCTGTCAGCAAGTTTTGCCTGGGCAATTTCTTCTTTTGAAGGTTTGTGATCAGGTTTTTTAGCTGCGTTCTTTGTGAATTTTTTACTTACCATTTTAAGAAGAGTATCTGTTGCCTTGAAATCTCCGAATTTAGCAAGCTGAACCGCAAGATGTTCTGCAAGGAAAGGCTGTTTTTTATCGGTTGCAAGCTGTGCCTCAAGTTCGGCAATAACCATGTCAACGGCAAGTTTTGAACGGATATCTGCCAGAACGATAGATGTCTTTATCTTTGAAGTTGCGTCAATTGATGCTACTGTGGCAACATACTCATCATCTTTCGGGCATTCTCCTTTTTTCTTAGCTTCTTCATTATCAATATACTCAGGGCAGAACTGTCTCGTAGCTCTATCTTTATTGGCATTCTGAATATCATTTACTGTAGGATTCTGGCCATTATATGCTTTAATGAGTTCTTCTTCAGCAAGTTTCCCGAGACGGATAAGCGATTTTCTGGCTTCCGGAAAAAGACTGAATCCCTGTTCTTCGTAAAAGAGAGCAGTAACAAGAGGACGGACAGTTGAAGGTTCCTGCCACTCACCAAGAATTCCGGCAGCAGTATATTTTGTTCCGAAATCTTCAATGGATGAATTGAACACTTTCAATATTTCAGGAACGAGATGTTTGCTTTCATTCGGCATTTTTGAAAGGGCTTCTATAGCCGCTCTTTTTGCGACAGATTCTGCTTTTTCTCGTGTGCCGGCAGCGAGTACTTCGGGAGTGTTAATGGAAAAATATTTTGCAAGTAGTGGAACTGCCTGTGCATTGATCTTGGGATCTTCAACTGACAGAAGTCCAAGTGCCATTGCAGAACTTTCGAGAGTTTTAAGATTTCTTACATTCAGTGAAACAAGACACTCGTCGATTATTTCTCCGATGCGGGGAACAGACATTGTGCATCCAAGTTCACCTGCGGCAAGAACTGCCACACCGGCTTCAGGAGTTTTATCAAGTTTGAGCAGTTTTTCGCATGTTTTGTCAAGATTACCGATCTCACCCTTCATTTTTTTCAGTGACTGGATCGCATAATTTCTTGATTCCTTCGGATAAAGCTTACTGAGATACTGATCTTCAGGGTTACATGAGATCAAAATCAGAATTGCCGGAATAAGCATTAAAAATGTAAAATTCTTAAACATAACAAATACCTCATTCAATACATTGGTGAATTATTTTAAAGTAACCAAAACTTTCATCAAAATGGACTTTAGCAGAAAAACACAAAATATCAAATTTTTGTAAAAAAAATAACTTTGTGATATTTCGGGCAATTGCAGAGACTAAGCTTTTCTTGACATGAACCTATTTAGAATATAGCATACTCCGGCCAAAACAAGGAGGTAAGCATGCTTTCAATTCTGCCGCTTGGCTGTTACGGTAGCGACCTTGAAAACAAGAAATGTATCTCGATGCAGATCACCCCTTCTACAGTCATTGACACCGGCTCACTGATGTCTTCTCTTGATATACCGCAACTGCTTGAGATCAAAAACGTTATTATAACACATTCCCATTTTGACCATATAAAAAATCTTCCGATATTTGCCGATTTCATGCTTTCTCTGGGAAACCATGTTTTTACTGTTTACACAACAGAAAAAATCATGTCTGAGATTAAGACCCACATACTTAACGATCTTATCTGGCCGGATTTTACAAAACTTCCTTCTAAGAGCAAACCAACGATAAATTTTCAGCCGGTAGAGTTTGAGAAACCTTTCTCACTTGACGGAATCGAATTTCTTCCGATAGAGGTAAATCATTTAGTTGAGTCAATAGGTTTTATTATCAGAAAAAACGACTGTTCAATTGCATATTCAGGAGATACTTTTATCTGTGACAATTTTGTGAACCATGTCAACGATGAGCCCACTGTAAAAGCTATCTGCTGGGAAACATCTTTTCCAAACCGGCTTGAAAATATTGCGGTTGCATCAAAACATCTTACCCCGGCACTTTTGGAAAAGGAACTGTTGAAACTTAAAAGGAAAAATGAAGTGCATACTTTCCATCTTAAACCGAATCTTGAGAATGAGATAATTGAAGACTTGAAAAAAGTTCAGGCAGACATGCCGATAATACCGATGAAACAGAAAAGACCTCTTACTGTATCTTAGCGGAAATCCCGGTATGAAAAGACAGATAATTGTAAATGCCGTTCACGGTGAGAAAAGGGTCGCAATAATTGAGGAGAAGAAACTTGTAGAACTCCACATAATGAGGTCGGATACAGGATATTGTCTCGGAAATGTGTACTCAGGGATCGTAAAAAGAGTTCTTCCCGGAATGCAGGCCGCTTTCGTTGAATTCGGCGGCACAAGGACCGGTTTTATTTTTATCAACGATCTTAGAACGGATATTACTTATGAAGAGTTCCAGAAAACCGTTCAGGATGACGAGATCGAGGAATCACAGGAAAATCAGAGTGGTCATCCTGTAAAAAGGGACATTGCAAAATATGTAAAGGAAGGGGAGCGGGTTCTTGTGCAGGTTATTAAAGAGCCGATAGGTCAGAAAGGAGCCCGTTTGACAACACACATATCGCTGCCCGGAAGGTTTTGCGTTCTTCTGCCGACCATATCGCACATAGGGATCAGCAGAAAGATAACAGATAATATAAAAAGAAATGAATTGAAAGAGCTCGGCACAAAAGTTCAGAAAAAGGGTTACGGCATAATTTTGAGAACTCTTGCAGGCAGCAGTGATGTGAAAATAATTGAAAAAGAGGCGGTCTCTCTGATAAAAAAATGGGTTGAGATACAGAATGCATATAAAAAAGAGAAAGGTGCGGCACTTATTCATGATTCACTTGATCCTTTGACAGAAATTATACAGAACACCGGCATCGAAGATCTGAAGGAGATCGTTACAGACAGCAGACTCGATGAAAAGAATGTGAGGAGCTATCTTCAGTTCTACAACGAAAATCCTGATGAGCTGGTCAAATTCTACGATCTTCCCTATCCGATATTTGATTATTATTCGATAGAGCCGGAAATAACTTCAGTTCTGAAAAAGAAGATATGGCTCAAAAGCGGAGGGTTTCTTATAATTGAGCAGACCGAAGCGTTGACGGTCATTGATGTGAATACTGGAAAATTTGTCGGCAAGGGAAATCTCGAAAGCACTGTTCTCAAAACCAATCTTGAAGCGGTTGAGGAGATAGCATATCATCTCAGATTGAGAAATATAGCAGGTATAATCGTTGTCGACTTCATAGATATGAGAAACCAGAACAATAAAAAGAAGGTTATTTCAGAGCTTGAACGGGAACTGGAAAAAGACCCTGCAAAATGTTCGGTTTTCTATTTCACCCGTCTGGGTCTCATACAGATAACAAGAAAAAGGACAACTGAAAGTAACATCTCCTCCATGACGGAACCTTGTCCTTACTGTAACGGAAACGGTATAATAAGATCAAGAGACACAATGGTTTTTCAGATGTTCAGGGACATACAGAGAGAAGTTAAACTTTACGGAAGCCGTTTTATAAACATTAAAGCTCATCCTGATGCGGCTTTTGCTCTTGAGCACAAGCACTCTGAAGAATTCGGTGAACTTAAAAAAGAACTTAAAATACTTGTTGAAGTCCAGACAGACAACTCTTTTCACAGGGAACACTATATTGTTTCTTCAAGGGAAAAAGATTAAAACCGGAGAATAGGATCATATGATTTTTACTGGAATATTTCTAATCTCATTTGGAATAATTGCTCTTCAGATACTTCAGACAAGAATATTTTCATTCACGCTCTGGCATCATCTTGCCTACATGGTCATTACAGTTGCTCTCATGGGAATGGCAGCCGCTGGAACCTGGCTTTCGATAAGAAAGAAACAGCCCGTAAATCCGCACAGATTCCTTGCGCTCTGTTCTTCAGGTTTTTCAATTTCATCTGTAATTTCTCTTGCAGTCGCACTGAGGGTTCCGCTTGACACTTTCATGCCTGACAAAATACTTCAGCTTGCCTATATTTTCCTTTATTATCTTCTTCTTATTTTCCCGTATTTTTTTGCAGGTGTGGCAATTTCCTTCATTTTCACATTCATAAGTAAAAGGATCAATCTTTATTATATGTCGAATCTTGCAGGTAGCGCCATTGGCGGCATGGCGGTTCTTCCTGTAATGGAGAAGTTCGGGGCTGAAGGTGCTGTTTTTGCCGTTTCACTGCTGGGTATGTTGTCTGCTCTGTTTTTTGCAATATCAGGCAGGGATCGCCGTTCCTTAATTGTTTCAATATCCGGTTTTATTTTACTTGCCGCTCTTTTTCCTCTGAGAGAAGATCTGATGCCTGCGAAACCTCCCGCTTCCAAGGCGTTAGGAATCGGTTACACATACGATTCAGGTCAGAAGATAACTCACACAAAGTGGGATAGGGTTGCCAGGATTGATGTTTTTGAAAACAAACATTCGCAGGGATTCTTTAATTATTTTCCAGACTTGCAAAACAAGGTGATAACAATTGACGGTGATGCCTACACGCTTTTATATAACTTCCCGGGAGGCAGTGCCGATATTTCAGGATCACTTTACTCTATCGGTTACCATCTTCATGAAAAGCCGAAAGTGCTTGTCGTGGGTCTTGGCGGAGGGACTGATATTGTAACAGCTCTGCATAATGGTGCATACTCAGTTACGGGTGTAGAGATAAACAAAGCAATGATAGATGTCACAAAGGATCTTTATGCCGATTTCATTGGAAAACCATATCAGGACAGTCGTGTAAATATTGTTCATAGCGAAGGAAGGAGCTTTATCCGCAGAAGTCCTGACAAATTTGACATAATCCAGATGTCGGGGGTTGATACATGGGCGGCACTTTCGACTGGTGCCTATGTAATGAGCGAAAGCTTCATATACACGACTGATGCGATGAGGGAATATCTGGAACATCTTACTGATGATGGAACTTTAAGTATAATCCGTTGGCTTTTCTGGCCTTCGAGAGAAATGCTGAAGCTCTGCACGCAGGCAGTTCAGGTGCTTCGGGAAAGAGGTGTCGAAAGTCCGGAAAACAACATTGCAGTTGTGGGTGACGGTGCTTTGGCGGCGATCCTTGTCAAAAACCGGCCTTTCACCTGGTCAGAGCTTGATCATATGAATGAAGTGGTGTCAGCAACTGAAAACATAAGAATAATATACGCCCCCGGATTTTCCGCTTCCGCTCAATATTACGATCCAGTATTTGCAAAGCACAACTTTTCAACTTCTGAAGGGATAAATTATATAAACAGCGGTTTCAATGCGTTTTTCAAGGCGGTTGAAAAAGGAGATGAAGAGAAGTTCATTTCTGAATATTATTACGATATTGAGCCGGTTTCGGATGACAGACCTTTCTTTTTTAAATATTACCGTGTCAATCATCTTTTTTCCGATGTAAACAGGACAGGCGGCTCTTTTGTTGATTCTATGCCGATAGGTCTGCTGATACTCGGACTCAGTCTTTTTCAGGCACTTTTCTTTTCGTTCATGTTCATTGTAATGCCGCTTTTTTTCATGGGTAAAAAGGAACGGTCGTTCAGCCCTGTAAACCAGATCATCTATTTTTTCATGATAGGGACGGGTTTTATGTTCATCGAAATGTCGGTTATACAGCAGTTCGTTCTGTTTCTTGGAAATCCGGCTGATGCAATATCGGTGACAATAATGATACTTCTTCTTTCGGCAGGTATCGGTTCTCTTTTAAGCAGGAAAATCCTTATTGCTGTAGGCGAAAAGGGGATATTCGGCGCAATGCTTCTGATCTTCCCGCTTATCATAATGGGTTATGCGGTACTGCTTCCGAACTTTACACACAAGTTCATTCACTATTCATTTTCAGCGAGGATAGTGTTGTCGCTTGTTGTCCTTTTTCCGCTTGGATTTCTGCTTGGACAGTTTTTCCCGACGGCTCTGACCATTGTTGGTGAAAAGAACAGCAGTTTTATTCCGTGGGCGTATGCTGTGAACGGTGTGGCTTCGGTTGTCGCTTCGATATTTTCGATAATACTTGCAATGGCTTACGGGTTCACATTCGTTTTCACGATGGCGGCATTCTGTTATTTTGCGGCAATAGTCGCTTTCTTAAGATTTGTACAGAAACATGCTTAAGCCACCTGCAATACTTATCATTTCGGGTGTTGACCCAACAAACGGTGCTGGAATGGGGCGTGACATTTCAACAGTAAGGGAAAATGACGGATTTCCGATATCGGTCCCTTCAGTTCTCACGATCCAGAACTCAATGGATTTTTCGGGTGTTATTCCTGTCTCATTTGATTATGTGTCTGATTCCATTGATGTTCTTCAAGATGAATTTCAGATATATTCGATCAAGACCGGATTACTGCCGTTTGAAAATGAGTGGATATCAAAATTAACTGAAAAACTTCAGAATTTTAAAGTTCCCATAGTTATAGACCCTGTTTTCAAAGCTACATCAAGTAAAGTTGAAAACTTAATTGTTCCAGATAGTTACATCTCAT
>ENA-UPTA01003301-UPTA01003301.1-activated-sludge-metagenome-genome-assembly--contig:-NODE-3301-length-15961-cov-5.563624_pt1 | contig 15961 bp, 17 predicted proteins | sample MGYA00238184_ERZ773361 | MGnify/ENA primary metagenome ERZ773361 (study PRJEB29100, sample SAMN05720205) | activated sludge metagenome | isolation source: anaerobic digester from wastewater...
CCGATAGTATTAATGATAATGAGACATAACCACCAGGCTTAAAAACTGTCTTTAACCATCAGAAACTGAACACCATGGAGAACCGCCGCAGCTGTCGCATCAGCCATCAGCGGCATGACGGATGGAACAACATCGATACGGAGGAATTATGATAAAAAAAGATTTCAAGAAACTTCTGAAGAAATACATGGACATCAAGGGACTCGATATAATTGTTTACCTCCATGACGGAAAAGCGATCGAGCTCCACAAGAACAGAATGCTGGATAAAAATGAAATTGTCCTGCGTGATAAATTCGACCGGGAAACAAGAATACACCTCTCATCAATAAAATCTGTCGAGCTGTATGCTGCCTGACCCAGGCAGCATACCCCCCTGCTCCCGGCATCAGAAAAAAACACTTCCGCTGTTCAAATCTAATTGACAACAACACTCCCGCGCTGCACAATATAACTTTGCGAATGAATGATATATGATTTTTTAGTTCTTACGGTGTACCGTGCAATATTGATTACTTTTTATCAGATTTTTTATCTCTTAACATTCTATTTCAGAATTACACTCATGCGCGGACTGATGCCGCGCTAACCTTTGGAAGAAACCCGGCATACAATGCAGAATATTAAGTATCATATACTCAATATAACTTCCGTGACTATTTTTTCGTTTGTTCTTGCAAGCACGATGACGCAGGTGTACAAATTAAGTATCGGGCCGTCATTTTCACCCCCGCGCAGCAGAAGCATACAGCATTCCGGACAGCAGCGGAATATTACCTTTGAAGAATACAAGACATCCATCGTTGATTCCGGTTTTTTTAAAGTCAGCCAGGCCATGGAGGGACCCGATGTCGGGACGGCGGGGCCTTCGGCAACAATAACAGACCTTCAGCTCCTGGGAACAATCAGCGGCCCGGTCAATATCGCAAGGGCCCTCATAAAAAAGAAAACCGAAAATGATTCAAAAGTATACAAATTACGCGATACCATTGAAGGATTTGTTCTTGTGCGGATACTCAGCTCGAAAGTCCATCTCAGGCAGGGCCGTGACATTCTGGTCCTTGACATGTTTGCGGACACAAATGCCGGTTCTGACGCGCAGCCGATAAAAGCAACCTCTGAAGCGGCGAAGGGCGTGGTGAAGAAAAGTTTAAGCAGATCATTCCTGCAGCAGAAGGTATTAAAAAAAGTTGACAACGCCCTTCGGGGCCTCCGGGCGGGGCCATACCGGGAGGATGGACAGGTTAAGGGTTACAAGCTTTTTCAGTTGCGGCCCTACAATATCCTCTATAAACTCGGCGCACGGAAAGGCGACATCATCAAGCGTGTCAACGGACACCCCATTGACAGCACGGAAAAACTCTACAAGCTGTGGGGGGCAATACAGGGTGAATCGAGAATAGTCATTGACCTCGAACGGAACAGAAACGTCATGACCTATGATTTCAATATTACCGATTAGGGAATATACCGGCGACTATTATTATGACAGTTAAAAAACCAAAACATTTTGGCAGGATATTAATCGAGAAGGGAATCATCACCCAGGAGGACCTCCAGGAGGCCCTCCTTTCCCAGAAAACCCTGAAACTCAGGCTGGGTGAGATAATTGTCAGGAAAGGCCTTGCTACAGACGAGGATATTATTGCCGCCCTTTCTGAACACTACAATATACCCTATCAGATGACGATCCCCTTTGATGACCCGAAAAACCTGTTTTCGCAGATTCCCATTCATTTCCTGAAAAACAACAAGCTGGCCCCCTTCCGGATGGAAAAATCCACAATTTTTGTGGCGCTCTATGACGCCCTCAATATACGCCCCCTTGATGACCTGAAGATGCTCTTTCCGGAGTATAATTTCGAACCGGTCATGACAACGGAAAACGAAATCCAGCGGTTGATACAGACACACTACGACAACATGAGCGCCGAGACAACGGGTGATTTTATTGAAGACCTTGAAGATGCCGATCTCGAAATACTGTCATCCCAGGCCTCTGAAGCGGAAGATATCCTCGACATGGCGAATGAGGCCCCTATCATCCGCCTCGTAAATATGATACTCAAGCAGGCGGTAAATGACCGCTCCAGCGATATCCATATCGAACCCTATGAAAAGGACCTCGTGGTACGGTTCAGAATTGACGGTATTCTCTACGAGATGTTCACCCCGCCGAAGAAATTCCAGAACGCCATAATCTCCCGGATTAAAATAATGGCGAACCTGAACATCGCGGAAAACCGCCTACCCCAGGATGGCAGAATACAGATCAAGATCGGGGCAAAAGACATTGACATACGGGTGTCCGTTTTCCCCACATACTACGGGGAACGCGTGGTGCTCCGGCTCCTCAATAAAACAGACATGGAATTCAACCTCAGCGCCCTGGGTTTTGAGCAGAAAATCCTTGAGAACTTTGATGCGCAAATAAAAAAATCACATGGCATTATCCTTGTCACAGGGCCCACGGGGAGCGGGAAAACCACCACCCTTTACTGTGTGCTTTCCCAGCTGAACAGGCCCCAGGTGAATATTCTGACCGTCGAGGACCCGATTGAATACCAGATCAAGGGTATCGGCCAGATGCAGGTTAAATCCAAAATTGACCTCACCTTCGCGAACGGGCTCCGGTCCATTCTCCGTCAGGACCCTGACATTATTATGGTGGGAGAAATCCGGGACGTTGAAACAGCTGAAATCGCGGTCCAGTCCGCTCTCACCGGCCACCTTGTCCTCTCGACGCTGCACACCAACGACGCAGCGAGCGGTATCACCAGGCTCATAGATATGGGCATTGAACCCTTTCTCATATCATCTTCCGTTAACGCGTTTCTTGCACAGCGCCTTGTGCGGGTGATCTGCCCCCACTGCAAGGAGACGTACAAACCGACGCCAAAAATCCTTGCAGAACTGAACCTGAAACCATCACAGCTGAAGGGCGGAAAACTCACCCGCGGCAAAGGATGTGAAAAATGTCTCAATACCGGATATCTCGGACGCACAGGAATATACGAACTACTGCCGGTAACCAATGAAATCCGGAGACTGATCATGGAGCAGGCCGATGCGGGCATCATTAAAGAAATGGCAGTAAAGCACGGGATGATCACGCTGTTCCAGGACGGACTGAAAAAGGCCATCGACGGCGAGACCACTATTGAAGAAATACTGAGGGTTTCCTGATGATATTTCAGTACCAGGCCCTCAACAGCAAAGGGGACAATGAGTCTGATTTTATTGATGCCCCCTCTGAATCGGCTGCCCGTACCAAATTGCGCGCACAGGGGCTCTACGTTGTAAAAATCAGCAGGCATGAAATATCCGACACGAAACCCGGGGACGGGAAACATGGTATTTTCAACAAACTATACGACGACCTCGCCAATTACATAGGTGAGAAGTTAAGCGCGAAACAGACAGGCATATTTTCCCGGCAGCTCTCGACGCTGCTCAATGCCGGGATGCCCCTGATTGCCACGCTTACCGCAATTATTGAACAGATCGACAATCCCACCTTTAAACGGATCATCGTCGATGTAAAGGAAAAGATCGAGGAAGGTTCCTCCTTCTCGAACGCGCTCCTCAGGCACAAGAATGTCTTTTCCGATATGTATATAAACATGGTACGGGTCGGTGAAAATCTCGGGTCCCTTGATCAGGTCATTGAGCGTCTTGCGGACATGGAGGAAAAGAAAAACCAGATTAAGGGGAAGATACAGTCCGCGCTGTGGTATCCCTCATTCATGGTGTTTTTCGCCATTGCAGTCATTATATTTCTCATGGTGAAAATAGTCCCCTCTCTCAGCAGAATGTTTACCGACATGGGAAGAGACCTCCCGCTGCCCACAAAGATCGTCATGGGGGTGAGCGATTTCCTTTCCACGTTCTGGTATCTTTTGATTCTCGGGACAATCGCGGTTATGTATTATTTCCGCCAGTATATCAAAACTAAAGAGGGAAAGCGCAAGTTTGACGAGTTCAAGCTGACTGCGCCGCTGGTAAAAAACCTCTACAAAAAACTGATCGTTCACCGGTTTACCCAGAATCTGGGAATTCTCATTGACAACAATGTTGACATTATCAAGTCACTTGAAATAGTTAAGAAAATTGTGAACAATATAATAATTGAAGAAAAGATTGAGGAAGCGACCGCTAAAATTAAGGAAGGCGCTTCAGTTTCCACCGCGCTGAACAAGGCCGGGTTTCTTCCCAAGCTCGTGCTGGGTATGATTGCGGCAGGTGAGGCAAGCGACAAGCTGGACAGCATGCTTCTCAATATCGGGAAAGTATACGAGAACGAGCTGGACATGACCATAACAGGTATCACCAGCCTCATCGAGCCGCTTATTATTGTTTTTATGGGGATTGCCATCGGGACTATCGTGGTCTCGGTTCTGCTGCCCATTTTTGAAATGAACCTTATGGTCCAGTGAGGGACGCGGGAATTCGGAACCCGGCGTCTCAGATGCAGCCCGTTTTTTTTAATCCCCCGCGTCATATTTTACTTGTACAGTACGCCGGGTTTCAGTATCATTTATTCCCGGAATCTGATATAGATATTAATACATCACGACCTGCACAGAGAGGAGAATTGTATGAAACAATTTTTATCAATAATCAAATCAAGAATACAACGTGTTATTATCGATTCAGGTAAGAATGAAGGATTTTCCCTTATAGAACTGCTTATTGTAATTGTTATAATCGGCATTCTGGGGACGATAGTATATACACGGTTCATGGACCTTCCGGAACGGGCCAAGAAGGAAGCAGCACGCCAGCAGATGCTGATCCTGAATACCGCCCTTGACCGGTACAGAATTGATTATGACAACTACCCATCCGGCGAAGATGGACTCGAAGCCATCAAGGGATATCTCCAGTCACGGGATGTGCCCCAGGACCCGTGGGGAAGCCAGTACATTTACCGGTCACCCGGCGAGAGTGAGCGACCCTTTGATATAATCAGTCCGGGCCCCGACAAGCAGGAAGGGACAGCGGACGATATTGTAAGCTGGCAACTTCACCAGAAACAGCAAAGACCCGGTGAGCAGGATCAGTAAAAAAAGGCGGTTTCGGGATACCCCCCTTCTTCGCGCGGCGTATTGCAACATGCGGGGGTTCACCCTGCTGGAACTTCTCATTGTCCTGGTGATCATTTCAATACTGTCACTTGTGGTCGCGCCGAGAATTTCCGTGTTCATGAGCGGCAAGAGGAGCAACACCCTTCTCATATCAGCAATGATCGAAAAGACCTTTGATGACGCCTTCATCAATAACCATACCAATCTTTTTGTGTTTCATCTCAGCAATTCCGACAATGAGCTCGTTGATTTCAACGAGACTGTTTTTTCCCGTCGTAACGGAGTATCGGTAGTAAATATCGGGAAAGACGGGAAATTCACTGAAAGCAGCAACAAGCTCCTGCAGCACCGGGAATTTCCCGATTCCTACCGCTTAACCGAGGCGATTCTTTCATCCGGAGAAAAAGTGAAACGGGGAAACATACTACTGCCATTCTATCCCCAGGGGTATTCGGACAATCTGATAATTCACATAGTCGTTAATGGCAGTGAGCAGTACTCCATGATTCTTGATAAGTTTAACAAGCGCCCGAGAATTGTCAGTGATTTTGTTGATTTCGAGGCACCATGACAGAGCTGAAAAAAGACACCTGCGGATTCGCAATAATTGAAATGCTCATCGCCATTGCAATCCTCTCAATAGTACTGATAAGCATTATCTCAGGGGTCTCCGCAGGGATAATGGCAATAACGGGAAATAAAAACCTTACCCGCGCTATGATTATTGCGAAAAGCAAATATAATGAATTTCTCATTGCCAAAATGCGGGGACCGGATATCAACGCTGAACAGCTCGAAGAGTATCCCGGGTTTACGTATTCCAGAAAAGCAGGCAAATACGAACACGGGATATTCGGCCCGATTCCTGCCCGGAGGGTCACAATAATTGTGCAGTGGAAAGAAAACGATCTGGATAAACAGTACAGCCTTTCCTATGTTTATCCGGAACAATAGACAGCGGGATAATAATTTCTCTTCATGATACAATTACGGCAAAAAAATTTCATGCGAAAAAGAATGGAGACCTTCTTTTCAGGCGAAGGATTCTCGGTCCTTGAAATGCTCGTGGCAACCGCTGTCGCATCTGTTATTCTTCTCATGGTGTATACCGCCCATCACGCGATAATGGACAGCATCAACCATCTTACGAAAGTTTCGGTATTCTATGAAACCGTTAATCTTGCGGTCACGCGGATTGACAGTGATATATCCTCAACCTATATCAACAAGTATAACAAGAAACTGGTATTCACAAGCCGGAACAACCGTGGGGCTCCCTACGAGGGGATAATCAATTTTGTCACCATTGATTATCAGAAGTTTTCCATGTTAGGCGATCCCCGGAAAGAATATCCCTTCAGTGACATACGGGAGGTTAGCTACTATCTTAAACGGGACAGCGATCAATCCGGAATAACGGTAAAATACCGGCTTATGCGGCGTGAAGACCGCTCCTATGACGAGGACCCTGAGGCCGGGGGAAGAGCGAGCATACTGCTGAACGATGTCAAAGACATACGGTTTGAATTCAAGGTACGGAATGACTGGACTGACTCCTGGGACTCAAAGAGCAATAATAAATTTCCCACTGCGGTGAAAACAACACTTGTGGTGCAGAATTACAAGGGGAAGGAAGAATCTTTTATCTTTATTACCCGAATCAATATGGCCGAGTAGGAGTGTTGAGGAATTTATGAAACAGACATTCCGCCTTATCACCTCTTTTTCTGACAGATTGATTTCGAATTATCACCTCAGGAAACAGAAACTGCGGGAACATGGAATATTCGGCACAATGAAAAATTCCTCCGGATATGTCCTTATCATCGTACTGCTTATTTCCGCGGTGCTTGTTTCCGTGTCCACGGAATTTCTTATTACCGCCCAGACCAATATAAACTATATAGTAAAATTCAGTGACAAATTGAAGGCATCCCTGATTGCGAAAACAGGGATGGACATGGGTCAGTTTATCCTGGAAGCTGACAGGCGGGGCATGACAGGCGGGCTGCTCCCCCGTGCTGTTGACAAAAACATTGACTGTTTCCAGGATCTGTGGGCCCTGGAATTGCCGGAAATGCCCATGGAACAGGGCTCTCTTCACATAAAAATTTATGATGAAAGCGCGAAGATAAACCTCAGTATCCTGGCAAATGAATTTGTCGACAGCACGCTGTATTACACAATAACACAACGATTCTTTATGAACATGGGCCTTCCTCTTGATCTCGCGGATGCAATTATTGACTGGGTGGATATCGACGATTCCCGGTTCCCCTATGGCGCTGAATCCGCTGACTATTATCAGAACCTGAAAGTGCCCTACACGGCGAAGAATAATGCCATGGACAGTATCAACGAACTGCTGCTGGTGAAAGGCATTACACCGGAAATTTTTTATGGCATGGGGGGAGGAAATTTCGGGAAAGAGAGCAATCTTGTGAAAGATAATATGGGCAAGCGGGAGCTGAACACCGAACTGTTAACAAAAATGGACCCGAAAAATGCCAGTACCACAATTAGCGACTACAAGAACGATATCAGGAACCTCGATGTTAAGATCGGCAAAGAAAAAAGCCGAAAGCTTTCTGATTACTTCAGAGTATACGGCGAACGTTCCGATTATTTAAGTGATTATAATAAAATTAATATTAATACCGCATCCTACAGGGTCTTATCCGCATTGACAGATAATATGACTGATGATATTGTGACGGAGATCATTAAGCGAAGAATGATCCGCCCTTTCAGCAATGTTAATGAAGTAAAAGACCTTATCGTTGATGAGAATGTAATTAACAACATTGTAAGCGTTAAATCATACCTATTTAAAATTGTTGCGACAGGGAGAATCAATTCTACAACCTGCCGTATTACGGGATATTATTTAAGGGACGAAAAGAGGTTTTTATACTGGCGGGAGGAGTAATTATCCCCCCCTTTTCATATCCACCATGCAATACTATACCGGAAACACCTGAAGCTGGAGGAACCATTTGTTCGATAATATCGCTGCCCTTGATATAGGCACCTCATCGATAAAGCTTGTCACGGTAAAAACAAGCTTCAAGGACTTTCAGGTAACCTCATTCGCCTACGAAGATATTGACTTCAGAATTGAAAGTACCGAAGAAGCGGTCCGTGACGCGATATCCCGCATCATTAAGGAAAAAAACCTTAAGGGATATACCGTGTACACCAATCTTCCAATGGAAAAAGCTATTATCCGCAATATTACATTCCCCTTCAATGATGTAGAGAAAATAGCTGAGGCCATTCCCTTTGAAGCAGAGGAGAATATACCTTTCAGGATGGAAGACCTCGCAATGGATTTCCAGTCTTTGAAAAGCACGCACACCGAGGAAGGGAGAATACTGCTCACTGCGACACATAAGGAGACAATTCAGTATTATATGGAACTCCTGGATGATTTCGATATTCATCCAGTCCGTATGGGGCTTGAGTCCAACGCGCTTTTCGAATGCTACCGGTACTTCAATAAGATACACAATGAATCTATTATACAGCTTGATATCGGTCACAACAAATCCATAATCAACTTCATTTCGGAAAACAACATGCTCTACACCCGCAGTATCCCCATCGGAACCGGGTTGATACTGCAGCATATAACGGAAACGCTGAAAATCCCGTATCACGAGGCACTGAGAATTTTCGAGAACCTCCACCTTGATCTCACCTCGCTTAATAACAATATTCAGCGTGACTATTATAAGGCGCTCGATATCAACAGGCAGAACCTGAAAAAAATCTTTGACGGAGCCCATACCATTATTGATGAGCTCCTTGAGCAGTTGAACCTCACCATCCGCTCCTTCAGCCTCAGTTACAGCCAGATGACCTTTAGCCGGCTCCTCATTTCCGGGGGAGGATCAAACCTGATTGGTCTGGGACAGCTTCTTTCAAATACCCTTGAGCTGCCCATCGTATCGCTGCCGTTTCTTGAAGGCTATGATGAAATTAAAATTCACACCCAATTCCCGATTGCCTTCGGCATTGTCCTTTCTGTGTTGAACAGAAAACACAGCGCCATCAATTTTCTGAAGGGTGAGTTTCTCCCTGACATGATACGGAAATCCAGGAAGATATACTATCTTGCGGGAGGATTTCTCGTTCTCGCAGCCTTCGTTTTTATCATCAACCTTGCCATCACCGCCCTTCTGGAAACACGGGTGGAAGGTCAATACGAAATGCTGCTGCAGGAACGGGTGAAAAGGTATTTTCATGTGCGCCAGGTCGGCAATGATCCGGTCAAACAGGCCCTGAAAATACTGAGTAATGAAAAAAAGGAACTAAACAGCCTGAAAGGGATCATCAAATCAGACGTGAAAGTTCTTGATGCCCTGAAGGACATACTGGTCCTTTTCCCCCGGGACGAAAGCTTCTTACTGAACAATCTCGTACTTAATGAAAGTATTCTGAGGATTGACGGCACCGCATCATCGAGTGTGAACCTTGATCTGTTCAAGAATAAACTTCAGGAATCAAACAAATATGAATCAGTAGTGCTGAATACCAATCTGAAACGACGTGACCAGGTAGGATTCATGATGACAATAAAAATGAAAATCCAGGGTAAGAAATAACCAGCAGGCGGAACATCACACTATGAGAACCCTTACCGAAAGAGAAAAGAAGCTGTTCCAGATACTAATTGCGGTTAGTGCCACAATTGCGGTTTTCTTTTTAATAATTAATCCAATAATATCATTAAAAACCGGCAGCAGTTCTGACATGCAGAAGAATATTTCCGACCTTGCACGTATTGATAAGATATATCAGGATTACCGGGAAATTCGCGAACAGAAGAATAATTACATGTCACAGCTGAACCGCAAAGATGCAAACATCACTGCCCTTGTTGAACAATGGGCAGCATCGGCAAAAGTAACACGCAACATCGCCGACACCCGCAGCACACAGACAAATATTCAGAATAAGTATATAAAGATAACAACCACTATAAAATTAGACAGTGTCGCGATAGAACCGCTACTGAACTTCATTTATCATATCGAAAGTTCAAACCTGCTCCTGAAAATAAATTATATCCGTATTCAGGAAGCGATCAAGGGACGGAATACGTATGATGTCTCGTTAAAAATCAGCAATTTCATGACACAATAAACGTTGTCGGCGAATAAATTTTTTTATCTGCGAGACCTTCCTTAATAATGAGACTTGAGGTACAATGGACATCGGAACAGTATTACATCTAATTCAGCAGTATTACAGGAAATTTAAAGTAAAAGTTTCTGAAACCATCAAACTGCCTTATGCGAAATTCTATATTTTTCTCTCTCTCCTTTTAACAGTATTCTTTGTTATTGTAACATTCCCCTATGAAATATTGATACGCAATCAGGTCATGAAACTTGAACCGGTACTCGGCAGCAGCGTGTCCCTGGGAAGAGTTGATTTCAGCCTTTTCAATGACTCATATATTGAAGAATTATCTCTTGGGAGCAGAGCAGGTGCGGAAACAACACTGAAAAGCATTACTATCAATATCGCAATAAACCCTGTCACAACGCTTATCAATAAAACAATTCGCGGCACACTTTCCGTGCAGAATTTCAACTATTCCAATCGCGACCTTGTCATCAGATCCCTGGTGATGTCGGATTTCGATATACGTTTCGATTCCCAGAGTGGCCTGCCGAAAGACGGCCACATAGACATCAAATGCGATAACGTATACGTGAAGGGCGCGAAAATCAAAGGTTTTTCAATTCCCCCCGTTCGGTTTACCGCAATCCAGGGCAAGGCAAAAATCATTAATAGCAACCTCGTTTTTGAGTCGATAAAATTCCTTGGTTCAGATCTGAATGGGAGCATGAACGGCACAATTGAATTAAATAAATTTTTCACTACCTCAAGGATGAATCTCACCTTTATAATTAATGCGGAATCACGAATACTTGAAGACTATAAACTGCTTCTTTCGGGTTTCCAGGAAGAGGGCAGCAGGGAGATCAAAATTCTGATTACGGGGCGTGTCAGCAGACCGAGAATTCAGATGCCCTCTGTTTCCGCACCCCGGTCTCCCGATGAGGAAAAAGACCAGTGATGCATCCGGTACAAGGCTTCGACGGCAGACATCGTAATGAAAATTGAGCTTTCAAAATATTCCGGCTTCTGCATGGGGGTTCGTGACGCAGTCCTCCGGATTGTCAATGAAATCAATTCCTCAAAAGAGGAAATTTATGTTCACGGACCGATCATCCACAATCCGCAAACGATATCAATTCTCGATCGCCGGGGCCTGAAGACGGTTGACGAAAACTGCCGGATCGAAGGAAAAACTGTTGCCATACGGACCCACGGTATCCCGTATCAGAAATTAAAAGACATCAAACATGCATCAAAGAGATTGATCAACCTCACCTGCCCCCGTGTCGCCCGTGTCCAGGGAATTATTAAAAAACATTCCCGAAACGGATACCATACACTCATAACCGGAGACGAAGATCACGCCGAAGTAATATCCCTCAAAAGCTATGCCGACTCCGGCGTGACTGTAATATCAAATATTGATGGCATATCCGCCATCCCTGAAGCGGAAAAATATATTGTTGTTTCACAGACAACATTCGACAGAGAGCTGTTTGAAACAATCATTAAAATGCTGACAGGGAAATTCCAGGGCCGTATAGAAATTTTTAATACAATATGCGACTCCACCTATCATAGGCAGGGTGATGTCGTTGATGCAATTAAACGCGGCATTGATATTCTTGTTGTTGTGGGCGGTAAGAATTCTGCAAACACAAGAAGACTCGCGAACCTTGGCAAAGAATACGGCATACGGACATTCCACATTGAAACAGAAAATGAACTGAATGAAAGCGAGTTCAGCAAAAACGATTATGTATTCGTTACAGCGGGAGCCTCAACCCCCGGATGGATCATTAATAATGTTTTGGAAAAACTATATACCATACAGTTTAAAAATAGTAATTTCCTCTTGAAGTCAGTAAAAAAATTTCTTGAAATCATAGTCAGAACGAACGTGCTCTCCTCGGTGACAGCTTTTTTCATGACACTATTTGTTCTGAATTTCATATCGGCCCCCAACGATTATACCCTGGCCTTAATATCCGTCCTGTATATATTTTCAATGTACACCATAAACAATTATTTCATGCTTGGTACGCTTAAAGAAAGCAATCCCTACAAGCTCGCTCTTTATAAAAAATATAAACGATTACTGATACCTCTATCATTGATTTTTATTTTTTATTCAATATATCTGACAAGTACGTATACAGCACCGGTGATGATTGTGTATGCCTCCTCTCTTTTCCTCGGAACAATGTATTCTACACCCTTTTTTAAACGCATGATCGAACACCTGCACATACCATTGCTTTCTAAACTATATAACGCAAAGAATATTACTGCCGCATTCGGCTGGCTTGTTGTGTGCTGCATACTGCCGGTACTGCTGTACGAATCCAGCTTTCTCTCAATTACCGCGATTATAGTCTTAATTTACTGTTTAATTTTTTTCCGGAATACACTGCAGGACCTCATAGCGTTACAGGGCGATCTGATATTAGGGAGAGAAACTGTCCCTATCTTGATAGGGATTAAAGCGACACGGACATTGTTTCTGCTACTTTCTCTGATTTCGATTCTTATTTTTGGAACAGTATCGCTTCTAAACGGAAACTATCTCGATCTTCTGATAATTCTGAATATAATATATTATATTGGGTTAATGGTTAAAATTTCCCGGCTGGATTATCTCATTGCCTTACAATATGAAATACTCGTGGATTTAAACCTGATTCTCTTTATAACATTTTATTCAATATCTTCATCGTTCTGATATACGAGAAAATCCTGCTTCCCGATAATCTTATTGTTCTCCAGAATCAGTATTTTATACTCACCCTCAGCATAGTTTTCAATTGTCCCGTAAATAATATTTCTCTCCTTAGTTATCCATTTCGTCTCTTTTACCACATCTGCCCACACGATTTCCTTTTTCTGGATGATAACACCCACGGAATGTTTTCCTTTTACCTCATCGAAAACGAAGACCCACTGGATACGCTCATTGCCCGGAAATTCCGGGACGCTTGCAACTTTCTTGTATGCCTGATCCATGAATGTCTTAAAGCCGAATTGCCCGGACAACTCGCCGCACCCTGGCGCAGAAACAAATCCCAGCAGTAAAAAAAATGCCGCGGTCTTTCTCCAGTGACTGCTACTCAATTTTATACTGGTCTTTATCAAGTTCAATAACATCACCCCTGTTCTGACTATTTCTTCCCAGGTTATCCGATTTTTTACTGTCGCTGGCCCTGTTTGCATGGATAAAAATTCTTATTACGAACATAATAATGTTGTACACAACATAGGCAAGAATCATCAGAAACAACAGTTTAAAAATACTTGCGATAAAACCCATTATAACATCCTGTAATCACGAGAATAATAAAGGCATGGTGACATCCGATTAACGGATGCAGTGTTTAAATACCAGGAGAATTATCAAGAATTATTTTCTTCATCTTCCGTACTGCCTCAGGAAGCCCCATAAAAACAGCGTTTGATATGATTGAGTGTCCAATATTCAGCTCTTCAAGACCTGCCAGTGAAAGGACAGGAACAACATTATTGAATTTAAGCCCATGTCCGGCATTGACCCTCAGTCCTGAATTACTTGCATATTCTGCTGCATGATTCATTTTCTCAAATTCCCGTTTAACATCTTCCGCTTCAACAGCATTGCAGTAACGCCCGGTATGAATTTCAATAAAATCCGCACCGGCATCTTTTGATGCAGACACGATATCGACATCAGGTTCAATAAACAATGAAACCAGAACATTGAGATCATGAAAAACTTTTATTACATCACGAATTCGTGAGATATTCCCTGCAACATCAAGTCCGCCCTCGGTGGTCAACTCTGCCCTCTTCTCCGGGACAAGTGTAATCTGATCCGGAACAACACGCTTCGCAACCTCAATAATGTCATCTGACATCGCCATTTCGAGATTAAACTTTCCCCGCACCACATCCCGCAAGGCAAAAACATCGTTGTCCTGAATATGCCGCCTGTCCTCACGGAGGTGTACGGTAATACCATCGGCACCGTTATTTTCACAAATCATGGCCCCTTCTACAGGGTCCGGCTCATACTCTCCCCGCGCCTGACGCAGGGTCGCGATATGATCAATATTTACACACAGTATTGTTCCCGGCATATCAATTTCCTGTCAATATTTCTTATACAACAACTTCAACGGCAAATCTTTTCACTTCCTGAATATTCTCATTATAACTTTTTTGGGTATAACCTTTAGAATGAGAGCATCCTGATTTCTTCCGCTGAGCACTGCTTTGACAGGAAGCTCCTGAAGCGCATAATTTTTTTTCGTTTCTTTGAGGAGCTTCTCGGCATTTATGACCGAACAGTCAACATACACATCAATGCTGTCTTCATTTATAGCAGCGCCATCACGAGGGGCCCTGACGAACACCTTAATCCGGGATGTTTCAAGTTCAAAGGTATACCGGGGATTTTCCTTTCGCACCTGGATCTGACGGTCAAACACCCTGAGGCTCGGTGTATCCGCGATCGGCACAATAACACTTACCACAGAGGGATCAACTGTTATACCAGGGTAATCGGCAGTATCGATCTCCGCATCAACAGCGACATCACGGGTTGCATCCTCTACCGAGACCAGTTTTGTTTTCAGATTTTTAATTTTCCTTATTACTTCCGCCTGGCCGGAGATATTCACGAGTTCTGGTGTCACGGAGACATCTCCCGCTATAAAACCCTCTTTTAATTCTCCCGCAATGACCGGAATTACCCGCACAGGGGAGAAAATTCTTTTCTCGATGGTAAGATTAAGATTATTCCGCACAAGCTCTATGCTTATTCCTTCCGGCAACTCCTCTTTTGCAACATTAATAGGGAACTTGATATTATCCCCCGGCTTTGCTTTTTTCAGATTGACATAGGCCTTGACATTTTTAATATTAAAGTTATTAAGCTCTTCTTTTTTTCCGGAAAGTTTTATTGTAACATGTTTAATGCTGTGATTTGTTACTATCATGTCTTCGGAAAGATTTTTAAATTCAACGGGAATTCGGAAAGCCACTTCGCCGATTTTCGTGCTTCCAATATATGCCCACAGGATGACCGACAGCACAATCGCCACCAGTTTAGGAACAATTTCCCTGCTGAAAATCAGCCTTTTTATTTCAATCAATATCCCTTTCATTTAATGGAATATTTCTCCTCATAAGCTGTTTTGGGATTCATGAAATAGAGTATCATATTCTTAAGGTCTGTTACTTTAATTTTTGAATAAAGTTTTCCGTTAACCATAACGGATATTCCTCCCGTCTCTTCAGAGGTAACCAGAACAAGGGCATCGGTTTCCTCGGCTATGCCGAGTGCGGCCCGATGCCGCGCCCCGTGATGTTTTTTTAACTGCTTCGAATCACTGAGGGGAAGATAGCATGCAGCGGCGGCAATTCGCCCCTCCTGAATGATAATAGCGCCATCGTGAAGCGGGGTATTGGGGAAAAAGGTTGTCCGTATCAACTCTTCGGAAATATATGAATTTATAACAACTCCGGATTCCACATAGCTTTTCAGACCGGTATTACGCTCAATAACAATTAATGATCCGACCTTTTCCTCTGCCATATTGATAAGGGCATTGACCATTTCATCAAGAGGAAACGCTTCATTCTGAGAAAGTGCGCTCGAAAGCCAGTTTCTCTGACCGAATTGCGTAATTAATCTCCGCAGCTCCGGCTGGAATAATACTATTATCATTATTACGACATAGGACGCGAGATTCGTTATCAGCCAGTTA